>Ga0115848_100106_pt1 | contig 23938 bp, 29 predicted proteins | sample InSIn3gowninarea_FD_83862 | JGI IMG/M metagenome (GOLD analysis project Ga0115848, IMG submission 83862) | reverse complement strand
ATAGCTCCATCGTGCAGAAATACATAAAAATGAATGTGATTTGGCTCCATCGTGCAGAAACACGACATAAAGATGAATGTGATTTGGTTGGAGTGCAGAGAATATAGTTCGAAAGTTATGTATGGTCCTATTGATATAAACAAAACTGGCAAAAGATGAATGTGATTTCTCGATTAAAGAAGATTTGGTTGGAGAATTGCATTTGTCATCCAAGAAGGAATATAGGAATATTAAAAGAAGACGCCCTCCTGTCACATAGCTTTTGTTGAATCAATTTGAGCTCCACGGTTACGCAGCTCGACGGTCGTTTTGCGTCTCTTTCTCATATATCGTACATTTCAGGATAAGAACGGAATTGCACGGTGTGCACCTTTATGTCAATGGATCACACGGAAAACAAGAGACAATACGATCATGAGGCGCCGACTTTCTTAGAGGTCAATGCATTCTCCTCGAACAAATTCTCTTAAGGACCAAAGCAGAATATGCCGACTAATAGATACTTGGAGAACCTTCTTTTTACCTCTAGCTCGATTCCTTGCTTTGCATGCGCCCTTATAAAATCGACTCCGACAGTCTGTTTTTGCTTGCGCCATTGATTGTAGCGGGCGTATGGGGATGGAAAATACGACAACACAGCACGTCAGAAATTGTTCTAACTTGTTTAATGCTCCGGGAGTTCTCCCAAACACTTCGGTGAAGAGCTATCTAGGGTAATTCCCAGAAGTGTTTGGGGGTACTCTGGGAATCGTTGGACTCTACTTTGGCGAATTGAATTCGAGGTATATGTATTAGTGTTTAATACTGATGCCATGCTTGTACTTGTTTGGATATTGATCGTATTAGTACATATTGCTCCATCCGTATAACTATGTACAGTTCTTACTGTACGCCACTAGTACTTGTATGCTTGAAAAATGTAAATGCAATAAGCTGTATTTTTTAATTGATTATATTAATGGTTATGCAGCAAGAAAGCCAGCGATTGTTTACAATTTTCCATCTCTGTTACATAAAAATAATATCATATTTAAAGAAAAAGATAAAAAGACTGTGAAACAATTCTTGGGCATTGTGTGCAGAGGCAAATTAACAAACTTGGCTTTTCCACTCACCAAAGGCAGTTTTGTGGAGGATGGTACTTATGTCTGATAATTTAACTGTGGATTTTGGTCAGGTGTAATTGAAAGAGGAATATCACGTGATAAAACAAACGGATCAGTCGGTCACAATTTTTTTGTGGAACAATGGCTTATTTAAACATGGCACATATCCATTCTTTTTTCGGGGCTGTTAATCCATGTAGCTGTCGCATTCGGTTTCATTATTTCCATGGGATATAATTTGTAAATTATTCAAACTAATGCCTTATTGAGTTCTTCCCTTGACTTGATTTTAAAATAATATTCTATTGAGTTACTTCATACCTCGGAAGAAGCTTTCCCCAGCTTTGCCCAATTTTATAGGAAATGTATAAAGGTACAATAAATAATATTAAAAATAAAAATATACCGAAATAAAACAAACAATTAATATATAAGTGTATTATAAATCAAAATACTTAATAACTCCAATATTATAATGTAAATCAAAATGAAAATTAAAAAAATCATAAATGTGTCTTTTTTATTAGATAAGAAAATGGAAAGACAAATTATAATGAAACTTTCTTCCATTGATCATAAAATCAGAAATAAATAAGATTACATTCAATTTAGGGAGATCAAAACTTTTTCTAGGAACTAAGTCTGAACTAAAACACACTCACAATAGTGAAACAAACTTTTTCCATTAATTTCAACTCTCTCCTTTAATGGAGAAAGGATTCACTTGCACATTCAAATTTGATCTTCCCAAGAGGTTTGTTGAAGAAATGAGCTGCATTTTGACAAGTGTTATAATATTCAAGAAAAACTCTTTCGACTGAATCTTTTCTATAACAAAATGAAATTGAATATCCATATGTTTTGTGTTTTTATGAAAAACAAGATTTTTTGCGAGCTTGATTGAACTTTGGTTGTCACATTTAATCATTGTAGCATCCCTTTGATCTTCTTCTATATCATGAAGAAGTCTTCTCAACCAAATTGCTTCATAAGCGGTTTCACCCACTGCTTGATACTCTGCTTCTATTGATGATAAAGATACAACACTCTGCATTTTAGTGCTCCAAGAAATGACCACGGATCCAATATTGAAAGGATACCCAGTTATAGATCTTATATCATCCAGATTTCCAGCCTAATCAGAATCTAAATAGCCTATCAGTTTAACATCAAAAGAATCAATATATTTAATACCAAAATTTATGGTTCCTTGAAGATACCTTAGGACACCTTTTGCTGTCATCTAATGATTTTGAAGAGGTTTTATCATAAAATGACTCAACACACTAACTGAATATGCTAGGCCAGGTCTGGTTGTAGTCAAATAAATCAAACTTCGAACTAGTGGTTTGTACAGTGTAGCATCCACCTCTTTAGAACCATCATCACTTTGAAATTTAGCATTTTGGTGTATAAGTACTCAAGCAGCTTTAAACTAATCCATTCTAAATTTATTTAACAACTCACTGACATACTTTCCTTGAATAATAAATGTATGGTTAGTATCCCTCCAGAATTCAAGACCCAAAAAATAATGCAACTACCCAAGGTCTTTCATTTCAAATACTTGTGACATATGCACTTTAATTTCTTCAACCAATTCATCAAATTTTCCAGTAATAATTAAATCATCAACATATAAGGAAATCAACACAATCTGCCCCTTTGAATCAAATATGGTATACAAATTTGGATCATTTTTACGTCTCTTATAAACATGTTGTAAGAAGAAAGAGTCTATTTTCTCATACCAAGATCTGAGAGTCTGTTTCAACGCATACAATGCCTTTTTTAAAATTTTGCATACCAAGTATTCTTACCCCTTTTTAATGAACCCTTCAGGTTGTGTTAAATATACTCCTTCCTTCAAATAATCCATTTAAAAAAGCAGATATTACATCTAGCTAGTGTAAACTTCAACGGTACTTTGTAGTTAGAGATATTAAAATCCTAATAGTTTTTAACTTAGCTACAAGAGAAAAAGTCTCCTCATAATCAATTTCTTCTTTCTATGAGTACCCTTTGGCCACCAATCTAGCTTTATATTTGTCCATGCTACCATTTGATTTGAACTTGGGTTTATATAATCATTGAAAACCTATGGGCTCTTTTCCTTTTGGCAAGTTCAACTAATTCCCAGGATTTATTTTTAATTATGGACTCATACTCTTCTTTCATGGCTGACCTCTATTCATCATAATGGTTTTGTTCATTATAATTCATGAGTTGAACAACATTTAAAACACTAGTCATAAGAGCATAATTTTTGTACCTTGCAGGAAAATGAGTATGTCGTCCTTATCTCCTTTGTAGCAGCCTTGCCTCAATTTTGTCTTATGTGATTTCTTTCTCACCTTTGAATGGACTTTGATTGCTGAATGTATCCATATCACTCAATTCCTCTTTCTCTTGTTATTGCTGTTGTAAATGAATGTCTTTGGCTTCATCATTGTTGTCATCAATCACTAAAGGCATGTGACACTCCTCATAACCTTTGTCCTTATTCCCTTCATCAACCTGTTCATGCAAGATAATATCTCTACTCACAAATCCCTTGTCAGTATATGGATTAAACATCCTATATTCTTTGAAATCATAACAGTACCCCAAAAATATGCATTTGATAGTTTTAGCATTCAATTTCTTCCAATTTTCCTTAGGAATGTGTGCAAAATATCTATAACCAAATACTCTAAAGTGATGGAATTAACGTTTAAAACATACAAAGCCTCGAATGGAGCCTTGATATCAAGACACCTAGTTCGAATTATGTTCTTTAAGTAAACTATAGTACTAATTACTTCTGCCCAAAAACCATTAGATAGGTTCTTACCTTTAATCATGTTATGTGCACACTCCACCAGAGTTATGTTATTTATTTATGGAACCTCATTCTGTTATGGAGTGTGGCGTACTGTAAATTTTTGTGCTATTCCATGATCTCTTCAATATTTGATGAAGTTTCCAAGTCTATATTCTCCCCTTTGATTTGAGCGGAGGATTTTCATGACCTTCCATGTATGCTTTTCAAACACATTTATAAATTCTTTAAAGTACTCGAAAGCATCATTTTTCCTCCTAAGAAAGTATACCTAGGGATACCTTGTGCAGTCATTAATAAATAACAAGAAATAGTAAGCTCCACCTAAGGACCTTGTCTGAATAGGCCCACAAATAGGAGTATGCACAAGTTGAAGTATATCTTTCTTTCTCCTATTCAAGCAAGAGGGAAATTCATCCCTGTGCCTTTTTCCAAGTGCACAACCTTCACAATCAATATGTTCATTTCTTAAAATAGGAGGTCCATCAACCATACCTTGCTTATGCAGCAACAAAAAGTCATGAAGGTTGATGTTACCAAACCTCTCATGCCAAATATTCTCTATTGTCATAGTCATTGAAGTTAAAGCTAGAAGTGGCATGCTTGTAACGTTATAGGCCTCCAAGTCTCACTCCTGATGCAACCATCTTCTGGTGATCCAAAAATTCCTTTACAACGCAGTAAGTTTTGGAAAATTCTAGCTTTAAATTCTGATATGTAATCATGGAGACAAAGATCAAATTATTTTTAATACGAGGCACATACATGAAATTATGGATGCACTTGGTATTACCACTAGGCAATGTCACAGGGATATTCTATACTCTTTAATCTGATATGCTCTGTCATCTCTCGCGTAGATGTTAGCACCATTGCTGGTCTCCTTAAAATTTTCATACTAGTGCTTATTACATGCCATATGAGTGGATGTTCCAGAATCCACAAACCAAGTTCCAACTTTATCGATCTCATCAAAAAGAGTAGCATCATACACAAATGATTTAAGATCATGCTTCAAATACTTTCTAGAAAAATGCCATGTATGCCTCTTGTGTTTATGTTTGTTTTCATCATTCTTATTTTTATAACAGTCTCTAGCAATATGACCAATTCCGCAATAGTAAAAACACTTAATTTCTAAATCATTTTTAGCAGATGACATACTTTGAAATGGATTTTCCTAATATCGACCACCGATTTTATGTCCTCCTCCTGGTTTCCCTTTGAAGAATTTCTTCTTTGCCACCAATGCCAAATCCTCATTCCGAGGCTTCAAATTCGTACGTCTCTCTTCTTCATGTATCAAAATCCCTGTCAAATCTTCAAAGGTGGGAGCTTTCTCCCTTGCTACAAGACTTGTAATAAAAATTTGATAATCCTCTTTCATGCCATTTAAGGTAATTGTGACGAGATCAATGTTGGATATGTTTTCCCCTATGTCACCTAACTTGTCTTTCAATTCTTTAATCTGTGAGATGAATGCAACAACATATTCATTCTCTTCCATTCTAATGGAGAGAATCTTACTCTTGAGAAACAACACATGATTTTTATTTTTTGTTTCATACAAATCCTTCAGTGCCACCCCAACCTCATTGGCGGTTTTGCAGTCTCAAATATGAGGGCTTATGTTGTCTTTTACCGACATCTTCAACAACACCTTCACTTTATTTTCTCTCTTTTCCCAATCTTGAATTGATGCAGTTGTGTCACCACCAACTGTAATCAACTTTGCTTCCTCTGCATTTGCAATTTTCCATGCACTAGAACCCTCAGGTAATGCTTGCAAATTGAAATTCTAGTTTGCGTAACATGATCCATTGATCTTATTTCTCTCATTAAGTTATGTCTCTGCAATGTGATAATTCATTGTGAAAAAACAATTTCAATAGTTCCCTGTTTTTAATTCACGAGCACCATCAGTAGCTTGTCTGATCAATAGATCAACAACTCCAATAAAAGATCCACTAGTCCAATCTACAGATCTAGTAATCCAACAACTAATCTATGTATCCAACACAAGATCCTCTAATAATTGATCTACGGATCTAACACAATATCCTTCAATAGTAGATCTATGGATTCGCTTATAGATCCTCCAACTAGTGATCTACGGATCTAACTACAGATCCTCCAACAACTCAAGATTTAGGTTCTATAGATCCAACTCCAGACAGATGACCTTTAATATAAAAAAAGATGCTAGACAAGACCACCAACATGGGTACATCTAGTCTCAGGCCGCCTCTAACATGCAAACAACACTAGCATCAGTTCACCTTGCTACAGGTTGCGCTGAAGAAAATTCCTATAAGTTTTCACTATCATCACTGGAGTAGCACTGACCATCAACGTTGATCATCACACTTTCCCTATGTATTACCAACGCTGATCAACGCGACCTCTCTTTGTTGAGGGCACACTGATTAGGTTTATTTAGAAAAAGCATCCCTCTGCCACACAAAAATAAATTGTACCGACATACCTGTCACATGCAATCTTCAATTCAGGCATGTCCCTGTGTAATTACTCTTGCGATCCTCTATGGCCTCCAACAATAGCTTCACATGTGCTCTGGTACCAAGATAAGAAAATGGAATGACAAATTAGAATGAAACTTGCAAATGAAACTTGCAGCTCATAGGTGAGACGAACTACACTTGGAGACTACCCAAGCAGTACTACCACTCTCTTCAATTGATCATAAAATCATAAATAAATAAGATTACATTCAACTTAGGGAGATCAAAATATCTCCTAGAAAATGGGAACTAAGTCTAAATTAAGAAACACACAAAACTAGGAAATGAACTTTCTCCATTAATTTCAACTTTATTCAATTATATAATTATAAACATAACATGTCTTCTATGAAATTGACATCATCCAAAATGGGCATATGCTACACTTGGGTCTAGAAGTAAGAAAGTTGAAACTTCATATATGAAGTGTTCAAGTATGATAAATTCTTTGCTTGAAATGTTCACTTATTACAAGCTTGCAACATTTCATTGTGTTGTGCCTCAGAACATGTGCATTTTATAATCCCATGATTCTTGTTCACTGTAATGTCAAAATGGTCAACTACCCTATGATAGTGGCCCCTAAATATCATTCCAGGTAAGTTTCAAGATTATGCATTTTCATTTTCCAGCTTGGTGACGAGTTGCTAGAATGCTTTGTTATTTGGCATCCATTTGATCAAATCTGAAAGAAATTTGAAAACAGTAAATATTTAATTATTAATAACATAAATATAGATAAATGTCTTTCGAAATAATCACATCATTAGGATTTGGTTAATGGTGTGATTATTCCGAAAGACATTTCTCTACAATATGGATCACAAAAGTCTCAGATCTAACATAAATATAATTAATAATTCAATTTTTTTAAGTTGTCTAACAACTAATAATCTACATTGTAGAGTTGCTTAGAAGTTATAACATAAGCATGACACTTATGATTTATCAAAGTTGATAATTATCAATATCAATTAATAAATTATTAAATTATATATGCCAAATTGAATTTTTAAATGATCCAAGAGACAACCATGAAAAGTTAAAACTAAAATTAAAATCCACTTGGATGATATTGATGTTCATACCAAAAAAATGGCAAAAGCCTAAATTAGAACACAATTCAAAATTTCCAAGAGACAAAATATAGCAACAAAAATACAAAATCTTAAGATGGTCATAAACTATGATCTCCAACATCAAGGAAATCCATATAATCTTGGGCCTGACTACATACTATATCAACACCACCACCATCATCATCATCACCAGATGCAACAATACCATCTAAAGGTATGCCAACCAATATTGCATTTGGTAAAGGATTGTCATTGTCACCCTCAATTTGGTCAACATCTTCAGCATTCACATCCCATTGTGCAATGGGTCCTTCTAAATATTTAATAGCTTCCTTGAACAATGCCAAAGACTCCTATGCACATAAACAAGTTTATCCTCTCTCTTAGAGGTAAGTATATTCCTCTTAACATAGTGGATGAAACTATAAGTGAATTGATTCCTTTCAATAGCCAAGGAACTAGAGACATAAAATAAAAAACGTGAAGAAAGCTTTCACAACTCTGGGACCTAGCCCCCATACATTCTCCACCATCCAAGGGGTTTCTTCTAAGAATAATGCTTAATTTCCCTCCTTGCATCTTGGCTGAATCCAGGAGGGGTTAATGTACCAAAATAAATAAATTTCTCTTGTATCGCACTTGCTTCATCAACAATTTACATCGTAGTTATAGCATTAAGAAACCCTTGTTTTACCTCTTTATCATCAATAGGAATAATTCTATTTGGTCTTTCCATATACCACTTTAGATTAAGGGTATATGTAGCCACGTGAAGGGAGATATTGAGTTTACTCCATATTTTCTCTATTAGTTTATGGATTTCATGGAAAAACTCCAAATAAGGGATTCTCTGGTGAATGATGTGTTTTACCTTTGCTGCCATCGTATCAATAGATTCATATATTTCTCCAAGAGCAGGAGAATTTGAATCAACATACCTGATCAACACCACAATTGGAGTTATGAAAGACAAAACATATCTACAATCATCCCACTAATCCTGACTAAAAAACATTTCTCTTATCCTCTTGACTTGAGTTGACTTTGACTTAGTCCATGCATTTCACTCTAAAGAAACAACAATGGCTAGTAAAGATGCATAGACCTCAACTATGGACTCAACAAAAATAAATTATGTGGCATATATTTTTTCTACAGGTTTTAGAAATTCTTCTTTTAATACATAATGTAGATTTCCAAGGAAGCATGGTGGTTGCAAATGAACATTTGTGCCTCCCTCACATCTAAAATTATTTTTGCAGTTCACTATATTATTCCAATGTATGTTAAGACATTGTCAAGCCCATGTACACAATAAGGAGTCCAAAATATATGCATGCATCGACTTTGGATCATCAATCTTGCTTCTCTAAAAGTAGGTGTTGCATCTCTGATAACATGTACCACATTTGAAGGACCAACGTCATCAATTGCATCCTTCAATTTTTAAAACATGAAAGTAGCATCCTTATTTTTTCCACTACAATTAGTTTCTTTTAAAAAATAAGGCCCTTCTAATGATGCAACAATAACATTCAACATAGGTCTTTAATGAATATTTTTCCAACTATCCATGACAATTGAACAACGTGAATGAACCCAATATTTTTTGAGGTCCTCCATAAGTCCATGAATTGTCAGCCCTCTATCTAACAATGAAGTCCTCATTTTGTTGTAACTTGGGGGTGCATATCATGTCCCTGGAGTGGTGATTTTTTTCACCATTTCTTTATAGTATAGTGAACGAGTGGCATTAAATGTGAAAGAGCCCTTGGTTAAAATTTCATGTAATAAAATTTAATAAAGGAAAAATAATACCACGGTTAAGGGACACATATTCCAAGTTGAATGTAGGGAAAATATATCCTAGTGGGTATCACTGGATGTGTTTATGGCCAAGGGAAATTGACAAAAGGAAATGGCTAAGGCATTAAAAAGGAAAAATGCATTTTGGCACATTTATTTATGAAAATAAAGGAAAATAGGAAGAAAGGAAGGTGAAGGGTCATAGGTTACATGTGAGGAGAAAAATGAAGGAACCTAATGGAAATTGAAGAAAATAGAGGCCTCATTGATAAAAAGGCTTATGAGGATTAGTTGACAAGATTTTTCTTAGGCTTGGTTAGTGTAGCTTTGGCTAGTTCAAGTTTGGAGCTCTCCCATTATTCTCTCTCTCTCTCACACACACACACACTCTTGGACACTTAAAGTTTTCTTGGAGCTTTCTAGCTTTGCAACAACGAAGGGAAAATTAAGCAAAGGATGGACAAGGAAAGGAAAGATAAAGCAACGACGAGCCGGATTAGGTAGCCTCAACAAGAATACTTGTAGGTAGCATATTGCATGTGTGATTTCCTAGTTGGTTTTGACATGAATGGCTTTGCATATTGGTATATTGTTATCTTGTTGTTGGTGGCATGGTTTTGTCGGGTTATGATAGTGGTTTTCATCCTTTCCTTTCCTTTTTCTAGATAGCCATGGTGTGATGGGCTTGTTTTCTCGGTTTTGAGATTTGGAATTCTTGGATGGTTTCAGAATCCAGGGTGGAGGTGGTCTCAAGGAAATTCCCAGAGGCCTAGGAATCCCTTGACCTATTTTGGTTGGATACATGATAAATCCCAAGGGTGGTGTATCGGTTTAGGGCCTAGTGATTCAATGTGGATTGCAGTAAAGCCTAAGAGACTGAAATATGAAAAAGTCCTCAAGGATAGTGATGATGTTAGGAGGCATTTGAAGCTTGGTTTGGTTTTGTGATCTCAGTTCCAGTTATGGTGGGATCACGGTTTGGTGAGGCTGGAGTTGGTTTAATCTATGGATTCCCCTAGTTGTTTTTGGATTGGTTTATCCAAGATATCCCACATTCATGCTTGGAATATGGCATGGGAGGGACTGGCTAAAAGAAATATTTGTTTCAATCATGTCTATGGTTAGGTGGGATGTGGATGTCTTGAACCTGGTTGGCTCTTCCATAACCAAAGTTCTTTTGATTTTGTACTTGTTATTATACTGCCTTAATGGTTGTTATCTCATCATTATTGGCATGGTTTAATGCTAGTTATAAGCATGGTTATGTGATTGGTTCTAGTCATGGTTATTTCTTGTATTTACTTGTAAATGAAAGGATAATGGATGCAAGACCTAATTGATGTCAAAATAGTTAAGGGAAGAGGGTAATGATGCTTCTTGTTGAGTCTCATATGAGTTATTAGTCATTTATGGTCTGCATTGTATTCATATGTTGTATATTGCATTAATTCCATGTGTTACATAGAATGTGAGTCTAAGTTGGGGATGGTCAGACCTAGTCCTGGAGTCAATTTTTTATTTATAAACCTTATTGTAATGTAAATTATGGATTTTGAAAGCTACAGGTGTTTCAGGGCAACGACTTCAATTATGGGCTTTAAAAGTGGCACAAATCCCAAATTCGCAGGCATAGGTATATGGAGAAAATTCTCGAGACACACCCATGCCTTACTATGGGAGTGTTAGGAGCCTCCCAAACACACCCTTGTACATATCCAGGAGGCATCTATGGGTTTAATGGTATAAAAATTAGTGGGACCTAGAGAATAGCCATGGGGAATGACTGGGATGCATTCTGGGAGTCCTATAGCAGGTCTAGAAGGTATGGTATGGTGTGCTTCTATCGATTCCACTTTCTTAACTAACACATAGGGAGCTAAATCATATCATAGTATATTATCACAAATGTTTACCCTAGTTAGCCAGTTACTTGGGTAGATGTGGGAGGAGGGCATTACAAAGTGGTAAAAGAGAGGGTTCCACTCTCTTTGGGTCATATCAGATACCAAATAGTTGTATCAGAGCATGGTTCAACACTTGGACTGGATGGGTAGAATGTTCTTATCATGCATGCATGTAGGTTGTATATGTGATGGCTATCTATGCATGATAGTGGTCATTGTCACAGTTAATGTGTTTCCATATAGGAATTTATGATGTTGTTGTTGATATGTGTTTGTCATCAATGCATGTGAGTTGTATATAAATTTTCTATGCATGTCAGTTTCTATAGGTTGTTGTGCATGTATTGTTATGGTTCTGGTCATGCATGCATAATAGGGTAGATATGAATTGTGAGGTCATTTTATGTAGTTATGTCATCATGATTTTGTTGCTATGTTGTCATGCTAATGTGTTGGCTAAGATAGAGTAGGAGATGTAGATCACCAGAGTGAGGTTGCAACACTAGACTTTTGGGTAAGAGAATATCATCACACATGTATTGTATATTTGGCATGCAAGTATGTTAGTTAATGGATTGTTATATCCATTAGGGTTATACATGTTTTCCATTTTATTTTTGTTTTGGTTACATGCATGGTAGATGCCCTTGAATCAGTGTGGTCATATGCACATGTGTCAAATAGTCATGAATGATTGTAACTTGTTGTTATATCCTTTGTTGTTGTTGTTTTCTATTAGTTAACTTGATGATTGTGATATATGTTAAACTTGTTGTTATGTGATAGTTATCTTGATGATTAGGTTATATGTCGTTGATGATCATGATATATAACTTGTTGTTGTTATATGCTATTAACTTGATGATTAGCATTATTACATTAAGATCTTGATGTTATATGTATCATGCTAAATTGGATTGGCCTATGCACATAGTTATGGTTATGACATTAAAGTATGAGTTTGATTATGCCATCTATTTGATGTTTGAGTATTTGATTGTGTCATCTAGTTGATCTATTTAACATGGTATGTTTGCAAGTTGGTTGAATGTTTGATTAATTGCATAATATGACTATGTGTATGTAAGATTTATTGAAGGAATGGTATTTTTTGAAATGGTTTTACTCACACATGTGTTGAAATAGTTGATATGTACTTGAGTGTAAGTAGGTGACACTTGTAGCAGTATGTCTAATGACTACAAGTTGACTATGGATTATGGCATGATTGTTAGTCTTGGTAAAGGTTGATTTCAAATTAGTAGATATGTTGTCTTGACCTTTGAAACATGTGGTTGAAATGTGTTTTGAGTTACAAGGCAACGTGATTGGCACAAGAAGGTAAGATAATTGGTATATTGTTATATTTGTTTATGCACTGACAATTATGTGTTATCATAGTATGATACAAATAATTGCATGGAAATAAATTGCCATGAAATCTTGAAGAAGGCTTTAGTTGTGTTTTCCCTTGGAAGCACTAGGAACCCATGGGGATGGATTCATGGTGTCTGTTGTTAGTCTCGTTCTTTCGGTCTTTTATGATTTGTTTTGTTTGATTGCAACTGGTTTAGGTTTGGTGCATATCTATGCCATTTTCTTTGTGGTGTCGTATTGTTATTGGTTTTCAAGGTTTACATATTGCTTGTTTCTTATTCTCTCATTTTATGTTTGATGGTCTGTGTAATTGGTTGGGAAAAGAAGAAATTTAGTGGGGCTCAGGAGAGTTCAATGAAACCCATCAAGTAATATGAGACTTAGATAAAGTGGGTGCATGTATAAGGGAAACTGAAGGCAAGAGTATGACAGTCAGTTGAGATGGTTGGGTCCATTTGGATAAATGAACGATGGTATAATAATCATGGGAGAGGTAATAATAAAGGTAAAGTAAATGGACATGAGGTGTCAGATGCCTTGGCTATGTTGGGAATCATTGTTCTCACTGTTATGCATGTTGTGAACAAATAAAGGGAGTTCTCCTAACCTTGATCTTATGATATATAGTAAATATGTTGTGATCATGATTGTGTTGATGTCTATATATGTATACATGTATGTATTTATGTCATATCTGACAGGGTCATCACGGATCATGATTGTTTTTATGCTAATGTTTATATGTATATAGGTGTGTATGTATGTTTTTGTATGACAAGATCATGATTTCTTTATGCTAATGTTGATATGCATATATGTATGTCTATATGTTTATATCTGACAAGGTCATTGGGGACCATGATTGTTTTATGTTGATGTTTATCTGTATACATGTATGTATGTCGTTGTCTAATAGGGTCACCGAGGATCCTTCTTGTGGAGAAATGATTGCGTATGAAGGTGAATGGCATGAAGGGGTTCATGGTTTATAAGGAAACAAGTGGGAAGAGTAGTCCTGACAAATCTATGAGGCTAGTATCATGTGCTTATGAGTTGATATTATGTGATTATATTATGTATTTTTTATGGACATGCTATATTGATGGATAAATCAATGAAAAAAATGTTCTTTGTGTCATGTTAGGATAAGCATGGATGGCAGAGAGACACTGGAAACATGGTTTCCTAGTAGAGACAGTGTGGCTTTAGATGTGCAGTGCTACTATTGTGTATATGTTGTGCATATTGTATATTCAATGATTGTACCTTCGTGATGTGTAATGTTGTATATGTAGTATTTTGTACATATGGTGTTGAGTGCTTGTTGTATATATGGTGTTGTGTGCATATTTCATATGAAATGTTGGGTATAGATGGTGTTATGTACATGTTTCATATGTAGTGATGTGTACATATTATACTATGCGCATGATAGATATGCGTTGTTGTGTGAATATGGTGCTATGTACATATGGTTTTGTGTGCATGCTATACATGTGGTGATATGTACATATGGTGTTGTCTGCATGACTATACATGTGGTGTTATGTGCATGTGGTGTTCTATACATGTTGTACATGTGGTGTTGTGTGAAATTGTTGATGTGTGCATGTCATGCATGTGGCACTATGTACATGTAGTGTCATGTACATGTCGTGGATGTGGTGTTGTGTACATGTGGTATTGTGTACACATTGTACAAGTGGTGCATTGTACATATGACATTGTGTACACATTGTGTAGGTGGTTTCGTGTACATGTGATGTTGTGTACACGTTGTGCAGGTGGTGATGTGTATAGGTGGTACTGTGTACATGTTGTACATATGGTACTAGTGTACATGTGGTACTATGCATGTGCATTGTGTAGTCTTGGTATCATGACATGTGTATTCGTTGTGTTGTACCTTGTGTACATATATGTATTGTGTTTTACATCAGGTTTAGGTGTATGTAGTGTGTGGTGGTGTACATTAAATGTAGGGGTATGTATTATGTTGTGTTGTACACAATGTGTAGGTGTATGTGTTGTATGTTAGGCCTAGGTGCATGTATTGCATGTTGTTGTATGTCATGTGTGGTTGTATATGTGTGACACACACTATGTGTATGTGCACATGGTTGAGGAGAAAGCATTGAATTTTTTTCAAGTGTGGAAACTGATCCAAAGTGTATATGAAATAAGGACAAAGGTAGAAGCAAAGGATCAATTGAAAGATAAGTATTAGTATGTCATTTATTTTTATTATGCATGTGATATATGATTATGGTCTATGACGATTACATGTGATCTATGATTCAGGTTTATGATAGTTAGATGTGATTTATGATTTTGATCTATGATGGTTGTGTTTTGAGCTAACCTGATGTGATATGTTAATACATGATGATTTAATCAAAGATGCTAGTTTGACTTGTTGTGACAAGAAGTAAACTGGCTTGCAAGTGTACCGTATTGATGAGCTACCAATGAGGTATGATGTGAATTTATTCCAAATTATTTTAAATCTAATGGAGGTTATGTGCTTGGTAAAGGAAACCATGGGAAATGCTCCGGTTGGGTGGTTTAAACTGACTAGAATAACTAGCAACAATAATGATAAGAATTCGAAAAGCAATATTATGCTAGTAAAGCATTCAAGAGCAAGGCCATTGTGGGACATTGGTACCCAATAGTATCCATTGAATTCCATGAGCATGTTATGAATGGTATGATGGTTTACAATAGGAATATGCCTTGGTTGTTGACCTTTTGATGTGAGGAATCCTTGCCAAAGGATGGATTGCTCAGGATAGGGGATTCTGAGGAACTTGGAAGTTGAGTGACTGCATGGAAGAGGGCCGATGACCGGATTCCCCGAGTGAATGCATAGAAGAGAAGGGAAGGTTTAGGATGGATTTTTTTCATCATTAGCATTACGATATCGAATCAAATGCGCATTGGGAGTGAGCCCTGGAACAATGAGTCGGTAACACTTCACTAAGAGGAAAAATGGCTTAATATTATAGTGTTGGACATTGGATGTAGCTTTGACTTTGGGAGTGGATTCGAGACTTCCTGAGAAGGAAGTGAATCCTAGAATTACGTTTGAGAGTGGAGGTGTGAGCTTCTGGATTCCCTTGTTTCAGATGCAGGCATTGTATCCTTTCATTTTTTGGCTAAGAAAATGTGCACATGTGTATATATGTGTGTATTATTTTAGATATTGTATCGAGATGGATTTATAAAGCTCCGTAGATAGTATGACTATTTCGTGGGTGAAGAAAATGTGTATGTGTGTACATGTGGTGTTTATTTTAAATACTGTAATAATCTATGTTATAAAGTTCTAGTAAATTGTATGCTTGTCATGTTTTCAGCAGTGATCATTGCAAATACTGCAACGACATAAGTTATAAAGCTCCATGGGTAGTATGCTTGATTTTGAGTGGTTTTTCTAAGGACTTGGTGTGGTTTAACATCGATGACGATGTTCCCCAAGCGGGAGGTGTCTGTAACAACCCCTGGTTAAAAGTTGAAGTAATAAAAATTAATAAAGGAAAAATAATACAATTGTTAAGGGACACGTATTCCAAGATGAATGTTTGAAAACTATATCCTAATGGGCATCACTAGATGTATTTATGCCTAAGTGAAATTGGCAAAAAGAAATGACTAAGGCATTAAAAAGGAAAGCATGTATCTTGGCAGATTTATTTATAAAGATAAAGGAAAATAGGAGAAAAGGAATGTGAAAGGTCATAGGTTGCATGTGAGGAGGAAATTGAAGGAAAATAATGCACCACATCCTTTCCACACCTTCTCTTCATCTCCTGTGTAGATCCTCGTGCTTCTTCCTAACCATCCATCTTCCACTTCCTTTATTAAAAAATGAAGTGGCCCCCCATAAGGACCCATGAGGAATAAGTATATAAGTTCTGAATAGGTAGTTGCCCCAATTATAGTCGTTGAATCACTCTCAAGTAAACCCTCTTGTTGTGTAGATCCTTCAAATGAAGAGGCCCACTTGGGGTTGACCTCTACAACCTTGTCATGGAATGATTGAAATTCATCCACTCATGATTTCAAATCACCCAACAAGATAGAGGCACTTGTAATGAATGTATATGCCTTCTCACTATCTAGCTTAGATGGTTGTGTCTTCTCCAAGGCCACCCACTCTACATATACAATGGAGTCCAACTACTAGAGTGCCGAATAAGTGGATTGGGCCATAGGATGGAACTCACATAGGGATTTCTTATCTGTGACTGCAGCTTCATGCAAGGCATCTAAATGATCATCCGTAACCTTGACGCCAATGTACATGAAGAAAATAGAGGCCTCTTTGATAAAAAAGGTTTTGGAGAACCAATTGGAAATATTTTTCTCAGGCTTGGTTAGTGTAGCTTTTTGTTTATTCATTTTCGGAGATCTCATTATTCTCTCTCTCTCACTCTTGGACACTTAGAGTTTTCTTGGAGCTTTCTAGCTTTGGAGAAAGGAAGGGAAAATCAAGCAAAGGAAGGACATGTAAATGAAAGGAAAGAAAAGATCAAGCAAGGAGTAGGATCAACCATCTTCAATAAGAATACTTGCAGGTAACATATTGCATGTTTGATTTCCTAGCTGGTTTTTACATGCATGGCTTTCCATGTTGGTATATGGTCCTCTTGATGTTAGTGGCATGTTTTTGTCAAGTTATGAAAGTGGGTTTGGCCTTGCCTTGCCTTTTTCCGGATAGCCATGGTGTGATGGGATTGCTTTCTCATTTTTGAGCTTTGGAATTGTTATATGGTTTCAGAATTTAGGGTGGAGGTCATTTTAGGAAAAACACCAAAGGCCTAGGAATCACTTGACCATTTTTGGTGGGATACACAGTAAATCCAGAGGGTGTTGTCTTAGTTTTAGGGCCTAGTGATCTAGTGTGAATTGCGGTAAAGCCTTAGAGAAAAGGATATATAAAATTCATCAAGGATAGTGATGGAGTCCAGAGGCATTGCAAGCTCAGTTTGGTTTTGTGAGCACCTGAACATCCAAACACTCTTGCAATGAGCTATTTATAAGCTCCGTGTCCTAATTACCTCTAATTATGGATCACTTATTAAATAACAAGTGTCCATTTACAATAAATGTTATTCAAACTAACTAGCTAACAAATCTCTTGAAATAAAGCCTAAGATATGACACATTTGGAGAGTCATATCTAGTTACAACAATATACTAATTCTAAATAATTAAACATTCTAGAATAATAATTATTAATTTAATATCTTAAATTAATAATTATTTTATTTTAATTTTATAACCTATGATCAAATTGTATTTTTAGATCATCTAATATTCCACCCTATGATCCAAAGATGCATTACAATAGATACCAAGTTCATCCCTGAACTTAGTAAAATTTATTCTGTCAAGTGGTTTTGTGAAAATATCAGAGATCTGATCTTCGGAAGGACAATAAACTAGCTTGAGGACATCTTTGGCAACGAGAGATCTGATATGATGATACTTGGTGTCCACATGCTTTGTCTTTGAATGAAAAATTGGGTTATTGGCAAGTTTGATCACTAACTGGCTATCAATGAATAATGATGTAGCTTCTGCCTGAGAAATGCCCAAGTCCTACAAAATTCGGTGCAACCAAACAATTTCACATGCTGCTTCCCATGCTAAAATTTACTCTTCTTCTGAAGAAGAAGTGGCCACTGTAGCTTGTTTCTTACAACTCCAAGATATTGCTACTAACCCCATGCTCATTAAATAACCTAATGTTGATGCTCAATCATCAATATTCCCAGCAAAGTCGGCATTGGAATATCCACCAAGTACAAATTCTTTAGTCTTTGTGTAAAGAAGACCAAAATCTATTGTTCCTTGGACATATTGAAGAACTCTTTTCACTGCATTCCGGTGGTTGTCTCTTGGTTCAATGCATAAAACATGAAAGAATACTGACTGCATAATATAGATTAGGATGAGTATTTGTCAAATAAATCAAGTTGCTAATCAACTATCTGTAAGTTGTATTGTCCACCTTTCCCCCCCTTAAAATTTTGAATGTTTCAAGTTTTGCTCCATGGGGGTGAGAACTGGCTTGCAATCCTACATGCCAAATCTCTGAAGAACCTCTGCTACATACTTACTCTGAGAAATGAAAATATGATGTGGATGTTGGAAGGCTTCAACTCCAAGATAGTAGTGAAGTAATCCCAAATCTTTCATCTTAAAACCTACATGTAACTCCTTTTTCACCTGTGCAATTTGATCATCATGGTTGCTAGTAATGATCAAATCATCTACATACATAACAAGAATTACTAGATATTTTCCTTGTTGTCGCACATACAAAGTATCATTAGATTCACTTCGTTGAAAACCAACTTTCTTAAGGTATTCATCCATCTTTGCATACCAAGCTCGGGGAGCTTGTTTTAATCCATATATATCCTTGATCAATTTACAAACTTTATGTTCTTGTCCTTCAATTTCAAAACCCAGTGGTTGGGTCATATACACTTCCTCCTGTAAATCCCCACTGAGAAAAACAATTTTCACATCCATTTGATGAACTTTCCATCCTTTCTAAGCGGTCAATGCAAGTGTTAATCAGATGGTGTTCCATTTAGCTGTAGGAGAAAAAGTTTCCTCATAATCAATTCCTTCCTACTGTGCAAAACCTTTTGCGACAAGTCATGCTTTATACTTTTCAAGTTCTCTCTTTTGATTATACTTAATTCTTTAAACCCATTTGCATCCTATGGGTTTAACATTTGATGGACAATCAACAAGTTTCCAAGTGTTGTTATCAATTACTACTTGATATTATTCAACCATATCGTGTTGCCATTCTTTATGTTTTACTACTTCTTTGTATGTGGAATGTTCAGTAAAATCATTTGCTATTAAGGCAAAATTGCCTTCACTTCTATGTGCCCTTCTAGCGCCTATTTTATTCTGCTCATCAGGCTTTACATCTTTCAAAAGTTGAACTGCCCATTTCGGTAGTTGGTGCTCACTTGTTTGTGCTTCTGTAAAATCTCCATCATTGTAAAGAGGATTAATATAAACTGATGTTCATTGTTCCGGTGAAGAGTGTGAAGAATCATTGTCAGAAGAACTGCCGCTACTTGGAGATGCAAATGAACTGCTAGAAGACCCAGATGATGTTGTTGATGTAGATGGATTGGATGACTCATTTTTAGAGGAAGGAAAATCAAGTTCATACCAATTTGGTGAAGTTGGTTGACTTTGCATTTTTCTATTTCTTTTACTTCCCTTAGTTTCTAACTTGTTAAGAAAATTTTCAGTTTCATAAAAAATGACATCCCTGCTCATAATGAATTTTCTATTGGTCAAAAGTCGATACCCTTTCTTCTCATCAGAATAGCCAACATTGTGCATTTTAAACTTCTTGAGTCAAGCTTAGTTCGTTTTTCTTTTGGAACTAAGTCATAACAAACTAACCCAAAAACCCTAAGATTTTTAACTTAAGGTTTGAAACCAAACCAAGCTTCATAAGGTGTGATTCCATCTAAAGCAGCAGTTGGAGATCTATTTCTTAAGTAGACAACTGTATGTATTGCTTCTGCCCAATATGTTGGACTTAACATCTTGAAAGTTAACATGGATCTCACCATTCCTAGCAAGGTGCGACTCATGCTTTCAACTACTCTATTTTGCTGTGGAGTGTAAACATTAGCAAGATGTCGTTTTATGCCATTTTCATTGCAATAAGTTTTGAATTCATTTGAAGTGAATTCTCCCCCATTATCCGTCCTGAGAGTACCTATCTTTTCTTTGACTTCATTTTCAACAAGTTGGCGAAAAATTTTAAACTTCTCAAATGCTTATGACTTGTTCTTCAAAAAGTAAACCCAAGTCATTCTACTGAAATCATCAATGAAAAGTAAGAAATATTTGCAACCACCAAATGAAGTTTTCAGTGGTCCACAAACATCACTATGAACTAGTTGTAGCCGCTTGTTTGCACACCATGAACTTGTTGGAAAGCTTTCTCGACTTTGTTTGCCATAAATGCAAGCTTCACATTTTGCATTTTCCCTTTTGAAAGTGGGAAGTCCTTTAACCATTCCTTGTTTCTGCAATTGAGAAAGACTCTCAAAATTTAAGTCTCCATATCTTACATGCCATAGTCTTACAGGTCAAATACCCATAGTCATTTCCCCTACAAAATCAGAATGCCTTGGAATAACTGTCCCTTTCATCCATAACCATTTTCGATCTTCATAACCTATCATGATTGTTTTCAAGTTCTGTTTGACTGAATTAATATTGACTAAACCATCTTCCATAATCACATGATGTCTTGCATGTCAAATTGTGACTAAAGAGAGTAAAATTTTCTTAAAAGTTGGTACATACCATACATTGGAAATCATTTTTTCTCCAATGCCAAGAAGAAAAACTTTAACTGCTCCTTTGCCATAAGGAGTATGTTTTGTATCATCTACAAGACAAATGGAATTAAGTTGGCAATCTTGAAAATTCCAGAAAAAATCATGTCGACAAGTCATGTGCTGAGTTGCACACGAATCTAAGATCCAGGCATCTTCATAATCACTTCTAAGATGGGATGAAAGTTGTGATACTGGTGAGGAAGTAAAAAACATATTTTGAGTTATCGTCATCTTGATCATCTGAAATTGCGCTGAGTGCTGCTGAAACTTGGGAATTTTTTTAAGAGATGTTTGACAATCTTCAACATAATGGCCAACTTTATTACATCTTCGACACACAATTTGACTTAAGTCTCTTCCTCTTCCTAAAGATTGTCCTCTACCTCTGTTTTGACTTCTATGTTGAGATTGTCCTCTACCTTGATTGTTATTTCCTTGTCCCCGAAAATTTCCTCTTCCTTGTTTGTTTCCTCTACCTTGAAAATTTCTTCTTCCTGAACTATTGCCTCTATTAAAGTTGTTTCCTCTACTTTGGCTCCGACCTCGACTTTGTACATTATGTGCTGCTTGATTCTGATTCCCTCTGCCTCTACCTTGAGAACTATTTGTTGATGATTTACTAGTGCTCGCATTTGTGAGAAAAACATCTTCACCAACTTTCTTCTTCTTCCCAAAATTTTTATCATGTTCAGTCAACATTTCACAGAGTTCATCAAACTTTAGTTTCTCTAATTTCTCAGTTAATTGTAATGTCTCCAAAAAATGCGTGTAGGAAGAAGGAAGTCCAGCAATTACAATTGATTTCTTGCCTAATATTCTTAAGTCTTGGATAACTAAATTCCTGCATTATAATTTCCCGCAGAAACAACAAATATCATTGGAAGTGCGGCTCGGTTATGAAAATAAGCTATCTGGGTCTCCTAAGTTACTGCTCAAAACTACATGAGGGTTTAGGCGAGGTATAGTCATAGACAGAGAACAAAGAACTGAAAATTGGGTCGAATTGGGCCAAATCAAGTACAAATTGGACCAAATTAGGGTTAAAACGAAAGATTTTTCTATCTATTTCCGCAGTATTGAAGCGGGGATTGAGCTCTCCATGCTTTGACCAGGAATCGAAGGAATTGGTCTGAAATGTGATCTTTAAATGGGTCAAACAGTCAATTTGGCAGTATATGGTGGCAACAGTAATTCTTATAATTGATTTTCAAATTTAAAAAAAATCTAAAATCATTAAAATATTAAAATTTCTTTTCTTTTGAACAAAAACTTGACAAATTTCATACCAAACATTCATTGAAATCGCTTGTAGAGTTGGAATCGCCTCCTCACATCAACTGCAACATTAATGGACCTTTGATACCACAATAATGGCAGAAGTGTCCTCAGACACGTAATTTTATTAACTAGAAAAAAATAATTACATAATTTGATTTTGCAAGAGTTTACACCTGAACATCCAAACACTCTTGCAATGATCTATTTATAAGCTCCATGTCTTAACTACCTCTAATTATGGATCACTTATTAAATAACAATTGTCCATTTACAATAAATGCTATTCAAACCAACTAGCTAACAAATCTCCTAAAATAGAGCCTAAGATACAACACATTTGGAGAGTCATATCTAGTTACAACAATATACTAATTCTAAATAAGTAAACATTCTAGAATAATAATTATTAATTTAATACCTTAAATTAATAACTATTTTATTTTAATCTTATAACCTATGATAAAATTGTATTTTTGGATCATCTAATAGATGTGGTTTAACCTTTGGATTCACTTGGTTGCTTTTGAATTGATTTATCCATGAGATCACACATTCATGCTTGGAATATGGTACGGGGGTGACTTTCTAAAAAGAAAGAGTTGGTTTATCCATGTCTATGGTCAAGTGGCACGTAGAAGTCCCAAACTTGGTTGTCTCTTGCCTAAGTTTAATAAAAGCTAAGTTCTCTTCCTTTTTTACTTGTTATTATGTGGCCTTAATTGTTGTTATCTCATTGTTATTTACATGGTTTAATGCTAGTTTTAAGCATTTCTATGTGACTAGTTCTAGTCATGGTTATTTCATGTATTTACTTGTAATCAAAAGGATGTTTGATGCAAGACCTAATTGATGTCAAAGTAGTTAAGGGAAGAGGGTGGCTATCCTTCTTGTCGAGTCTCATATGATTTATTAGTCATTTAGGCTTTGTTTTGTATTCATGTCCTGTAGATTGCATTCATGCCAAGTGTTTGACAAAATGTCAGCCCCTGTTGGGGATCATCAGGCCTAACTCCGAAGTTTATTTTTTATTTATAAGTCTTATTTTGATGTAAATTATGGATTCTAAAAGCTACAAGGGTTTATGGGTAGTGACCTAGATTCTTGGCTTTAAAAGTGGCACAAATCCCAGAGTCATAAGCACAAGTTTGACGAGAAATGTTCCTAGACGCACCCATCCTTGCTGTGGGAGTGTCTAGATCCTCCCCAACACACCCTTGTCCATATCAAGGAGGCGTCCAGGGGTTTAAAGGTCTAAAAATCAAAGGGACCCAGAGACTGGTCATGGGGGAATTATGAGGATGCATTCCAGGAGTCCTCTAGTAGGTGTAGAATGTCTAGAATGGTGTGTTTCTATTGATTTCACTTTCTTAACTGACACATAGGGAGTCAAATCATATCATAGTAACTTATCATCACATGTTTACCTTGGATGGCCAGTTACTTGGGTATATTTGGGAGGAGGGTGTTACAAAGTGGTATTAAAGTGCATTGCACTCTCTTTGGGTCATATTTGATACCACAAAGTTGTATCAGAGCATGGTTCAACGTGTGGACTAGATGGGTGGAATGTGTTTGTCATGAATGCAATCTACAGGACATGAATACAAAACAAAGCCTAAATGACTAATAAATCATATGAGACT
>Ga0115848_100104_pt1 | contig 23966 bp, 20 predicted proteins | sample InSIn3gowninarea_FD_83862 | JGI IMG/M metagenome (GOLD analysis project Ga0115848, IMG submission 83862) | reverse complement strand
CGAAACTAACCCAGGTGGGAGGCATGAGAGCGCAGACGACGATTGGTCATTACTGGGACCGCAAGCCACAGTGGTACGACCAAACGCCTTATGGTGGTTTTTATACACAGGATCAAATACGCGATGTGGTGAAATATGCAAGTGACCGTTTCGTAAATATTGTTCCTGAAATTGAAATGCCTGGACATTCATTCAAGTGCTGCGCTTGCTGCCTATCCTGAACTCAGTTGCGATCCGACACAGCCTTATAAAGTCGCTGAAACCTTTGGCATCTGGAGCTCAGTATTTTGTCCGACAGAAAAAACATTCCATCTTTTAGAAGATGTGCTGACCGAGGTAATAGATCTTTTTCCGAGTAAAATGATAGATATCGGGGGAGATGAAACGCCGAAAGATGCATGGAAAAAATTTGCATTCGCCCAACAACAGATCAAAGAAAAAAACCTGAAAGATGAACATAGGCTGCAAAGCTATTTTGTACAAAGAATTGAACAATTTGTCAACTCCAAAGGGCGGACGATTATAGGATGGGACGAAATACTTGAAGGTGGTCTGGCACCTAACGCGCAGTAATGAGCTGGCAGGGTGAACAAGGTGGAACTGCTGCTGCTCGGTTAAAACACAATGTGGTAATGGCATTGGCACGAAATGATTTATACCTAGGAGATCGACCTACTGCGCGTACAGAAATTGAACAACTGCGTCCAAGGAATCTTTGCAAAGGCTCTACAACTATAACCCTGTACCTGCAGTATTAACCGCCGAAGAAGCCAAATATATACCCCGGATATCATTTCAAGGTTTATTATGCTGCTCCCGGCCGCAACAAAATTGAAATTCCAAACACTGTATTTAGCAGTTTTTGGATAGGAAAAGACAAAACAGGGATAGACGCACAATAACGTATTTCACGCCAAAATCTAAGAGAATTACAAATACGGACAGTGCGGAAATTTTCTGAGAAGGTGAGAAACGTAAAGTCACCTACTCATTCATTCAGTCAAAGTGAGTATATTATAAAATCTAGTTTATTCAAGAACGTTCTTATTTGTTTCTTCTTATCAACATGTAGAAATGGATGTCTTTTTTACTGGAGAAGGTTTTATTCTAATTATTACTTCTTTACTAGGATTTTCTTCTTTTTTGTAGTCGATATGATTCGGTTTTCCTTCTTTACATAGGCAGGATAACTTTTGCCTGATTTTTTGAGGGACAATAACACCTAGTTCAGTTCTTGTTTCTTACTCAACAGCTTCGAATCTGCTCCATTTTTATTGGGCAGAAAACTCTCTTTATAATATTTCTGTTTCAAAAAAGTTGAAATGGAGGAAGTAATAGGTTCTGCAGCCAAAAGAAATCCATCGTGGCCATAAATAGAATCGATGAGTGATAGTTGGGCGCCAGGAATGTTGATAGCCAAATATTGTTGCTCTACAGTCGGAAATAATACATCACTCCTTATGCCAATGATAAGTGTTTTGGCTGTTATTTGTTGCATGGCATTTATGCTGTTACCTCTTTTTCGGCCTATGTGATGAGAGTCCATGCTCTGCAGTAGCTTGTAATAACTAAAGGCATTGAACCTCTTTGCTAATTTTTCCCCCTGGTACTTCTGGTAAGATTCACTCCTGTAACCTTGTAGTAATTCTGCATTGTCCTCTGCCTGGTATACCTCGTATGTCTGGTAGTGCCGATAGGAGATTAAGGCAACACTTCGGGCTATTTTCATCCCTTCAATCCCCGCATTTTCATTCTCTTCGTTCCAGGATTTATCGGCCTCTATGCACCACCGCTGCGAAGCATTAAAAGCTTTTGCCCAGGCCGAGTGATAGGCATTTGTAGCTATGGGAACAATATGTTCAAAGAGCTCAGGCTCTTCAATGGCCCATTCTAACAACTGCTGGCCTCCCATAGAGCCGCCGATTCCTATGTGCACTTTTATTATGCCTAAAAAGTCCTTCAACGGCTGGTAAGCCCTCACCATGTCACGAGTGGTAAAAAATGGAAATCTGTGATAAAAAGTTTCTTCGGTCCCCGGTATTTTATCTAACGGCCCAATGCTTCCATAACAACTGCCAGGCATGTTTACACATACAATAAAATATTTCCTTGGATCAAGAAGCATTCCTTCTCCAACAAGTCCCGGCCACCATGTGGTAACATCACTATTTGCTGTAAGTGCGTGAAAAACCCATACGGCATTGTCCCCTGCTTTATTTAGCACGCCGTAGGTATGATAGGCAAGATGATAACAAGGCAGCGTGTGTCCATTTTCTAATGTAAATTCTTGGTTATAATAAAAAGTATTGTATGCCATATTCATAAAACTTTTGCTGCAGGTTTACTCATTGCCGCTTTTATCTACCCGCAGATACTAAATGCTAATTATATTTCGCGTTTAAGTTGCCCCGCGATCTGCAGTACAAGTGAGTGACACAACGATGTTGAGACATTTTTTTTGCTGGTCCCTAAAGAATGTTATTTGCCAACACCTGATTATTTTGGTACCAGCATTAGTTGCTGTAGCAGCATCGTTGCGTCGCAATCACTTCATCGGCAAACCGATGGGCAGCGTAACGTTTTAACGAATGAAATTCTAGGTTGTAAGCTGACCTGCAAATACTTTTTCAAAAGCCTGCTCAAAATCAGCTTTAATGTCCTTGATATGCTCAATACCTACGCTTATCCTTATTTGGTTTGGCATAACACCGGCTTCTAATTGCTCTTCGGCACTTAGCTGCTGGTGGGTAGTCGCCGCGGGAGCTATTACAAGTGTTTTAGCATCGCCAACGTTTGCAAGATGGGTGGCCAGTTTAAGAGAATCGATAAATTTCGCAGCAGTTTCACTTCCACCGGTAACGCCGAAGTTGATAATACTGCCATACCCATTTACAAGGTATTTGCGGGCCAGTTGATGATAGGGACTTGTTTGCAAACCAGGATATTCTACAAAGTCTACCTCTGCATGCTGTGCGAGCCAGTTTGCAAGTTCCATTGCATTGTCTACATGCCTCTGTACGCGCAGGGAAAGTGTTTCGAGGCCTTGTAATAATAAAAACGAATTGAAAGGACTTAGTGATGTTCCAAAATCTCTTAAACCTTCTACTCTTGCTCGTATAGCAAAAGCAATGTTAGGCAGACCCAGAGCGTTTCCTTCTCCAAAAAAGTCCCAGAATTTTAGGCCATGATAACCTTCAGATGGTTCCGTAAATTGAGGAAACTTGCCATTGGCCCAATTATAATTGCCACCATCTACCACAACGCCGCCAATGGTGGTGCCATGGCCGCCAATCCACTTGGTCGCAGACTCAACGACGACATTGGCGCCATGCTCTAATGGGCGGAATAGGTAGCCTGCAGCACCAAAGGTGTTATCGACAATCAGGGGCAGATCATAATCTTTTGCAAGTGCAGCAAATTTTTCGAAGTCAGGTACATTCAACCTTGGGTTACCCAGTGTTTCAAGATAAATAGCTTTAGTGTTTTTGTCAATGTATTTTGCAAATTTGTCTGCATCATCGCCGTCAACAAAACGTGCCTCAATACCCAACCTTTTAAAGGAAACCTTAAACTGGTTGTGCGTGCCGCCATACAGGTAGGAAGTAGATACAAAGTTGTCGCCTGCCTTCATAATGTTAGTTAGTGCAAGAAATTGTGCCGCCTGTCCGGAGCCGGTAGCTACTGCTGCCACTCCACCTTCAAGGGCTGCTATACGCTTTTCAAAAACATCTGTTGTGGGGTTCATTATACGCGTGTAGATGTTACCAAATTCTTTAAGGCCAAAGAGATTGGCAGCATGTTCAGAACTGTTAAAGGCGTAAGAAGTAGTTTGGTAAATTGGTACTGCCCTGGCTTTGGTTGTAGGATCAATTTCCTGGCCGGCGTGCAACTGCAACGTTTCAAACTGAAGACTTTCGTTCATGTTTTTTGATTTTTTATTGTTTAGAGTGATGGGAAAAATGAAATAGGACTGTGGCGACTTCATAGGAAGGTCTTACGGGCTAGCGTGACTAAGAAAGTAAAGGAGGAACGAAGGCAAATCATTGTACCGTCAAAAAAAGCAGTACAACGAAAAGTATTGGTAATATGTTAATCGCAATAAATAACAGGGTTAACTCATAGAGCCAGGTTTAGGTTTTTTTAAAAATTACCGCAGTCAATTGATTTCATAGCTGCATTTATTAGCACATAGCTAGAGGCAACCTATTTTCAACAGTATATGCTGTGATGTCGTTTTTACAAGCGACAAATATTAAAATGATGTTTGAGCGAGAAGTCGGAGTAGCTGTATCGTCTTTTAGTATGTCAAAAATGCCCCGTAGTAAATAAAATCGAGTCCGACTCAAAGCAGGAAATAAGTTAGCAGAAAGTAAAGGTTTGAATTTTTCTTCGGAAACTCATTTTGAAGGTTCCTAAAGATTTAAACCTTTTTGTTAGCTGATTTCCAATTTTGTTCTTTTTAAAAATTGGAAAGTCAAAAGTATACAAATTAAGATCAGATGTCAATCGTAATTATGATGAACTGCATTCAATACATAAATAAGACACTAAAGTTTTATAAACCCAAGAATCGAAAGTATACACTAAAATGCAATACCAGTAAGTCTTTCCTTCGGTCTTTTTCGAGTTCATGACTCTCAAAATCGGTGCACAGGTATTAAGAGCAAGTTTTTTAAAAAAATGGATAAGCGGTAAAAAGGTCTTAAAAAGATTAAGATGGTAAGGCGTGAAAGAGTGCGTAGCAACTGTTTCCGAAAGACTAATTTGCAAGAGTTTACAAATACTTCTTTTACCACTGCAGATGTTATTTTCTATTTTGTCATATTTACCACTCCTTAATGTCTCAACAACCTCCCCTGCGCCTTAAACCAAACTGCTAACTTTGATTTATTATCTTCAAGTAAACCTAACAGCATCAATTAAAAACTTAAACATGAATAACAACATCTTCCCTTGCCTATGGTTTGACGGCAACGCCAAACAGGCCGCAGATTTTTATTGCACAGTCTTCGCTAATGCAAAAGTTACTACAAATAATCCCATGGTCGTGCAGTTTGAGATTGAAGGAAAAAAGTTAATGGGTTTAAACGGTGGGCCGATGTTTAAAATAAATCCTTCTATTTCTTTGTTTGTTACCTGCCAGACAGATGAAGAAATAGATTCGGTTTACAACAAACTCTTTGATGGTGGCACTGCTATGATGCCTCTAAACAAATATCCATGGAGCGAGAAATATGCGTGGGTAGTTGATAAATTTGGAATGACGTGGCAGTTAATGCTTAATAGACAACAAGAAGGTGGACAAAAAATTATAGCTTCTTTTCTTTTTGTCGCCGAGCAATACGGGAAAGCTCAGGCTGCTATGAAACATTATACTTCAATTTTCCCAAATAGCACTATATACCACTTGGAGACCTACAAAGCGGGTGAGGACCAACCGGAAGGCAATTTGAAATTTGGCCATTTTTCCCTTAATGGTGAAATGTTCGCTGCAATGGACGGACCTGGTAATCATAATTTCGCATTTAACGAGGGCATTTCTATAATGGTAGAATGTGAAACCCAGGAGGAGATTGATATGTACTGGAACAAGCTTTCTGAGGGCGGGCAGGAATCAAGATGTGGTTGGCTTAAGGATAAATTCGGCGTGTCATGGCAAATAGTGCCAAAAGCACTTGGCAGCCTAATGAAAGACCCAGCAAAAGCGCAAAGAGTTATGGCAGAAGTTATGAAAATGAAAAAGTTAGACGTGGAGGTTTTGCAAAATGCCTGACACGTAAAAATTGAGCCCGCGTTTTTAAAAATAAAAAAACCGCCTCTTTTGTTTAGAGGCGGTTTTTTTATGTATCAAGGCCGTTTAACTCTTCTTTTTTCTTGTGGTAGTTGTTCCGGTTTTCTTCTTTGTTGAGGAAGAAGAACTTTTTGGCGGATTAATTGCTTTTTCCAACACTGGTTTTGCTTGCGAAGCAAAGGTGTCGGCCGGGTCTATAGCAAGAATTTGATTAACAGCATCAAGCGAAGCGCGATAATCTTTTAGTTTATCTGCTGCAACTGAAGCAATGTAGTAATACTGTGCTTTAATTTTCGTAGCATTTTTTACTGAGTCTTGTCCCTTTAAAAAGGTAATATATTGTTGCACCTGGTCAAATGCAGTACCTTTTGAGGAGTCAGGGTCTGCAGCTTTCGCAGCCCGTGTCAACAGTACATAGCCATATTCCTGGTCAGGAAACTTCTGAACATATGCTCTACTCATGCTATCTGCTACCGCTGTATCCCCTGCTGTGATAGCTGCATCGGCAAGGTTATACATGTCTAAATTAGAAGGATTAGGATTTAATTGGAAGCTTTTTCTCAACCATTCCAATCTTTCTGCAGGCTTGTTTGCTTGTTTATATAAATAAGCAATAGTGTCCATGTACTGAATTCTGTTTGCCCTTGCAGTGTCAAAAGTCAAAGCCTTTTGCAAATAGCTGATGGCTGTATCTTCGCCACCCGGAAATTTTTTCAGTACTGATGCACCAAATAGATAGTCAGTAGGCTGTACTTTTGCCGGGTCTGCAGTTGCCAGGTAAGATTCAATATTTGTCCTTGCCTGGGCAGAATCTCCCAGCCTGTTATAGTTGTAAGCAAACAATACTTTTAATCTTGGGTAATTAGCACATGGGCCTGTACTCATAGCTTTTGCCTTATCCAATGACTCCTGGTATTTACCAGAACGGAAAAGGTAGTCGCCTAACAAGTAATCAGTTCCGCAATCTTTATCTGAATTAGCTATATATTTTTCAAGATATTCTCTTGCTTTATTTACATCCCTATTTGAATAATACTCATACAACTCCAGGTAAGCAGGAGAATAAGCAGGGTCAGTCGTTACTGCCTCGTTGAAATATTGTAAGAACTTTTCGCTATTTCCCTGGCTCTGGAAAATCTTACCTAACCTAAATCTTGGTTTTGCATTCTTTGGGTCAGCTTTTATAGCGTTAGTATATGCTTCGTATGCATTTCCTCCCTGGTCAGGACCTAGCTTAAGGTAGTTGATACCAAGATTAGTTAAAACATCAGAGTTGTTGGGATCGATTGCCAATGCTCTTTTCAATACCTGTACTCCATATGCAGCATCTCCTGCATTGGCAGGACCATCTGCAGTGGCACGGCCGATAGCATTAAGAATGTTGATGTCCTCTTTTTTCTTTTTTGTGCTTGCCGTAATCGCTGCTTCAAAACGTTGGCGCGCAGCATCTTTTTTTCCTTCAAGTGACTCCACATGGCCCATTCCAACCCATATTAAAGGATCATTTACGCCAGCATTTAAAGCATTTTGGTAAACTTGTCGCGCACCACCTATACTGTCCATAGCGAGGTAAGTTTGACCAAGCCAGTATATTGCTTGTGCATCTTTGGCATTTCCTGCAACGAGCTTATCCAAAGCTTGCTTCGCAGAGGTAGTCCGTCCATAATACAGACTCCTTCTTGCATCATCAACAGATTGTGCCATTAGTAACTTACCTGACAGCAAAACTGCTAATAACAACGTCGTTAGTTTCTTCATGTCTCTCTTTTTTTGTTTGTTTTGTTTAATTATTCACTTTCCATGTTAGTTTTTCGGCGGTTAAAACTCATAGTAGCGGGCATCAGTAATGCTCTTTTAAAGATTAATTGCCCCCTTTCAGTAGTTAAAAAACCAACAAATCTTGATCCTATGCCAGGGTAATTTTCTTTGAGCACATAATACAATCCGCGTACCAAAGGATATTGGTCAAATGTTATAGTTTGTTGTGATGGTTTAGCGAATTCTCCCGTGTCACAATTCTTATTACATTCAACAAGCGCTGTCCTCACTTTATCTACAGCCTGCTCCTGCTGGTCACTCTGCGGGTTGGTTATCCAGCTTATACCAACAAATCCTATCGCATTTGGTGTGGTTGCAATATAGTTTATTAGTTCTTCACTATTCTTTGCACCAGTGATATTTTTTCCAAAAGCTGTACCCTTTAAAACCGAATCGCGCAGATATCTAACAGTGCTTGTTGCCCGGTTTCCATCGATGGCTACACCTTGTTTCTGATTCCCCGTTCCGGCTAACAGTTGTTTTATGTCTTTCAGGCTAAATACTGAGTCTGCGGCATTTTTGTTTACTACAACCGCCACCGCATCTTTTGCTAATTGAGCAAACTCAGGCTTATACGATATTTTTTTGTCAAAATGTTTAGTCTCGTCTCTTGTTAATTCCCTTGATATAATGACAATCTTCGTACTGTCTTTTTCCAGGTCTCTTATGCAGTCTGACTCTGGTTTAAACTCTGCAACTACTGTTACGTCAGGGTAGGAAGATTCAAAAACTTTTATTTCTTCCCTCATTACAGGCTCAAAACTTTCATCAATACTCATGTGCAGTGTCTTATCCAGCCGGGCATCGGGTCCTTCTTTTTTCGCTGGTTCATTCTTACATGCTGCAACCAGCAATAATGCTGCTAACACCAGCTTCCAGTTTTTTTTCATAACTAAAAATAATCTTTCTTAAAGCCCCTGTAAATTCTCCATGACCCATAGATGGCGCACAAAGCCCCAAAAATATATCTGAATGTTTTATCAAAATTTTCCATCTCGAAACCTAACTTCTCGGCAAAGAACAAAAAGGCTGCCGCCGCAAGATATAGTATACCCATGGTATAATCCATAAGCGAGCGCATTACAGAATAATTTTTCGTCCTTTTCTCTCTTAGGTTGTTTAAGTCATTGTCCATTTCAGTCTTATTCAATATTTGCAAAATAAAAAGCTTCAAAGAACAATTGAATGAATCGCCAACACTTCATTAATTGTATCACCAACATAAACACAGCTAGCCGAACTTATGCTTTTTCGGTACCTTGGTGTCAGGACCATTCTCAAAAGCCTCAGTTCAGGCAATTTTTAAGCCATTTTTTAATGTTCGGTAATTTTTTTTATTACCATAAGCATTTAGGAAGTTTATAAAAAAACCTTGCCGGATATGTTTCATTAAGATGCAGGCAATTACAAAAATCCATATAGTTTTTTTGTGCTTGTATCAAAATTAATGTACAATTATTGTTTGCGCTGAAGCAACTGCAATAGTTAGTGAAATTACTATTAAACATTTGCCGATAAATAATTGCTTTCGCCTTTTCGACATAATCCTATAACTGTAGCCCAACCTATTATCTTTGCGAAACAGAGCCTCTGGATTTTTTCGCTTGCAAAATTATTTTAAAAAAATTTTGGTGATGAAGAATCCGACGATGTAGTAACAGAAAAGTCTCTGGTAAATATAATTAATCAAACAATTGAGCTCCTTTTAAGGATTTAGGGCATGAAACCAACATTACCGCAAGGCACAAGAGATTTTTCGGCTGAAGTAGTACATAAACGTAATTACATCTTCAATACTATTCGAACTGTTTTTGAATTATACGGTTTTCAGCCGTTAGAAACGCCTGCCATGGAAAACCTGGAAACTTTGATGGGAAAGTATGGAGAAGAGGGCGATAAATTGATTTTTAAAATTTTAAATAACGGCTTAGACAACCCAGCTAAACGTACTCAGTCAATTGAAGGTTTTGAAAAGGTTTTGGAAGGGAAAAATGTTAAGGGGCTTACGGAAAGAGCGCTGCGATATGATCTTACAATTCCGTTTGCAAGATATGTGGCCACAAATTATAGCCAGCTAACTTTACCCTTTAAACGTTACCAGATACAGCCGGTATGGCGAGCCGATAGGCCGCAAAAGGGCCGATACCGCGAGTTTTATCAGTGCGATGCAGACGTTGTAGGAAGCACTAGCTTGTTGAATGAGGTCGAATTAGCTAGTATGTACAGCGCCGTTTTTGCCCGTTTGAGTATAGAGGTTGAGATACGCGTAAACAGCAGGAAAATTTTAACGGCATTAGCGGAGTTATGTGGCGGAGCGGAAAAGATGATAGACATAACAACGGCGATTGATAAGTTAGACAAAATTGGAATAGATAAAGTGAAAGAAGAACTTTCGCAAAGAGGCTTAAATGATTTGCAGATAACTACAATTGAAAATTACCTGCGGATAGATGGAACGAATGAAGAGAAACTGGAGGCTTTAAAAACGATTTTAGGAGATATAGAAGTAGGCAAACAGGGAATCAGAGAAATTGAATTTTTATTCGATTTTCTTCCTTCATCTGTCGTTAATCAATTGGTTGCTGATTTCACTTTAGCGCGGGGGCTGAACTATTATACAGGTATAATTTTCGAAGTAAAAGCGAAAAATGTAAAAATAGGCAGTATAGGCGGAGGAGGCCGGTACGATAACTTAACAGGCTTATTTGGCGTACCAAATGTGCCGGGCGTAGGCATTAGCTTTGGCGTAGACAGAATATATGATGTTATGGAAGAGCTTAAGCTGTTTTCAAGTACATCAAGCGGCGGGTCAAAAGTACTGTTCTTTAATCTTGGAGAAGCCGAAAGCCGAAAAGCATTTGCACTCATGCAACAATTAAGAGATAAAGGCGTGGCTGCAGAAATTTTTCATGAAAATGCAAAGTTTGACAAACAGTTTAAATATGCTGACAAAAAAGGAATTCTGTATGCAGTCATCCTGGGAAGTAAAGAGTTGGAGGCACAAAATTGTGTACTGAAAAACCTGGTGAAAGGTGACCAGATTACTTTAAGTCATAAAGAACTAATTGAGTATATTTTTTAAAAATTAGTTTTTTGAGGTCCTATGACCTGTTGGCAAAATAAATGCATCGGTAGATGTATAACCTTCGGCAGCAAAGTGCTTTACTGAATAATAAAACAATATGAAACAAATTATAATAATATTTCTCTTTTGTACTTTTTCTTCCGTTACCAAAAGTCAGGTCAAAAGTGCCTCAAAAATACACCGGCCTAAAATTAAAAACGCAAATACGATTATTGTTCCAGACCAAAAGCCGGTCATTATAGAGGCAACAGAGGCGCCAGTTGCCGACGGCACGAAGCAAAGAACGGTTGCAAAGCACAAACTTGTAAAGAAGACAAAGAAAACGCCTACCACAAAAGCACTGAAACTGTCCGCACCTAGCAGCAGGAAAGGGATGAAAATGAGTAAAAACAAGCCTGCTGTCCACTAATAGTTGGAAACGTTACATATCCTTTTGATATAGCCTTTGATGTTTATTTGACTGTATTTGAGAAAACTTTATATATTATAATTCATTCGTAAAAGTTACGAATCTTACCTTCGCGTGATGAAATCGGATAAGAATATTCGTCACTTGAGCTTTGATGAGCTTGTTGCTTATTTCGAGCAAATCGGCGAAAAAAAGTTCAGGGCAAAGCAAGTATACGAGTGGTTGTGGCAGAAGCATGCGCACAGTTTCGAGGCTATGACTAACCTGAGTAAGGAGTTGAGGGTGAAACTTGCCGAACATTTCACTCTTCCGGCCTTACAGGTTGAAACCACACAGTACAGTTCAGACGGAACGGTAAAAAGTCGATTTAAAACTTCAGATGCACACCTGGTAGAAGGGGTTTTAATACCAACAGACGAGCGCCAAACAGCGTGTGTCTCTTCACAAATTGGCTGTAGCCTCAGCTGTAAATTTTGCGCTACCGGTTATATGGAGCGCAAGCGTAACCTCGATTTTGATGAAATTTACGATGAGGTTGTTTTATTAAATCAACAAGCAAATAAGGTTTACAATAAAAAACTGAGTAATATCGTTTTTATGGGTATGGGCGAGCCCCTGCTCAATTACAAAAATGTACTAAAGGCAGTTGAGAAAATAACATCGCCCGAAGGTCTGGGGATGAGCCCTAAGCGCATAACTGTGTCGACGGCTGGTGTTGCAAAAATGATTAAGCAGCTTGGCGATGATAAAGTTCGTTTTAACCTAGCGCTCAGTTTACACGCCGCGAATGATGTGAAGCGCAACGAGATAATGCCGATAAATGAAAGCAATAATATAAAAGCGCTGATTGAAGCCCTGAATTACTTTTATAAGCAAACGGGAAATGAAATAACCTTTGAGTACATTTTGTTTCAAAATTTTAATGATACCTTGAAGGATGCAGATGAGTTGATCAAGATTTACAGGCAGGTGCCCGCAGATTTGGTGAATATTATTGAGTACAATCCTATAGATGCGGCCAAATTTTTAAAGCCTGACGAAGAAACCGTTGAAAAGTTTATGAACCATTTGTCAAAGGCGCGTGTTAATGCAAGATTGCGAAGAAGCAGGGGTAAAGATATAGATGCGGCATGCGGCCAGTTAGCTAACAAGGTTGAACTACAGGCGCAGGTTCTCTGATAAAGATCTATATAGATTTTGTCAGTTTTAAAAAGACATTTATTTTCAATTTTTGTTAGTTTACGATTTATTGCACTCTTTTTTATCTTTTTGGTACAAAAATGGAGCAACAATAAAAAACGTTTTTATATAAATTTCATTAAAAGCTAATTACAAAAACACTTTGGAAAAAAATTTCAAGTGGTCAGACGAGAGTGAACCACATAAGCTGCGGACGAAGGAAATAATTGCAAAGCATCCTGAAATAAGGCAATTAATTGGCAGGAATCCTTATACGTTTCTTGTTATCTTGTTGTGTGTAGGCGTTCAGCTTACTGCGGCTTTTCTATTAAAAGATGCGCCATGGTGGGCTGTTTTTGTGGCAGCTTATCTTGTTGGTGCATTTGCCTGTCATACGCTTTTTGTTTGTATACACGAATGCGCCCACAATCTGCTTTTTAAAAACCGTACGCTAAATACATGGTCTGGTATCATTGCTAATTTGCCGCTGGTTTTTCCAAGCTCTGTTTCTTTCCAAAAATATCACATTAAACACCATTCTTTTCAGGGCGTAGAAGAGTTGGATGCCGACATGCCTTTTCAATGGGAGGCAAGGCTAATTGACAACTCGCGTATTGGTAAGGCGCTTTGGTTGTTGTTCTATCCACTCTTTCAGTTGTTAAGGCCTCTGCGCCTTAAGGAGATAGCGATATGGGATAAATGGACCGTCATAAACTGGATTGTTCAGTTCAGCTTTATGTTTGCTATAGTATATTTTCTGGGTGCAAAAAGCACCGTTTACCTGGTTGCGGGCTTCTTCTTCTCAGTAGGCTTGCATCCATTAGGTGCAAGGTGGGTTCAGGAGCACTACCTGACTCATGGCGACCAGGAAACTAAAAGTTATTATGGCGTTCTCAATACCGTTAACCTTAATGTAGGTTATCACAATGAGCACCACGACTTTCCTTCTGTCTCCTGGAACAAGTTGCCTAAGGTTAAAAAAATAGCGAGTTCATACTACGACTCTCTTGGCTATCATACATCGTACACTGGTTTGCTTTTTCGGTTTTTGTTTGACAAAAACATTTCTATTTACTCGCGCGTAGCACGTGCAAACAGGGGTAAAGTAAAAGTGACGAAAGAGCCGGTTATACCTGCAGTGAAATTGGTAGAGGTGGAGCAATAGAATAAGAGTTTGATCGTCAATATCTTCTAAGTCAAAAGAGGCTAGCTCAAATAAATTTGAGAAGCCTCTTTTTCATTTCTATCCCCCTAATAGAAATCTGTTAAGCAATTTATAACAAAAAACCGAAAACTTTTAAACAAATTAGAAAAAGTTTTGTTCTTATAAGGCTGCATTGTAAAGCTGTTTGAAGGCTTCTCTTTGAACCGGCTTTGGATTGTTAGGATGAGCAAAATCTGCTATTGCAAGATCTGCCAAAGTTTCTAAATGTTCATCCCTCACGCCAATTTCACGCAACTGAATAGGAATATTTATCCGGGAATTTAGATCAAAGAGATAAGCTACTACAGCAGCTCCCGTTTCCTCTTCCAGTTCTAACGCTCTCGCTATTTTTTTAAATTTATATTCAAAACCTTCTATATTATATTCCATGCCATACGGAAGGTTAACCGCATTGGCAAGCCCATGATGAGTATCAAGCAATGATGAGAGCGGATGCGCCAGCGAATGAACAACACCCAGACCTTTTTGAAAAGCTACTGCCCCCATTAGCGAAGCAATCAACATTTTACTCCTCGACTCAATATCAGGTTTATTTACCGCATTGTCAAGAGATTGACTAATCAAGGAGATCCCTTCCAATGCAATGCCTTCTGCCATCGGGTGCGGCATTTTGGCCAGGTAAGCCTCGAGGTTATGTGTTAAAGCATCCATGCCGGTGGCCGCTGTAATGAAAGGCGGCAGGTCCATAGTTAATACAGGATCGGCAAAAACGATTTTGGCTAGTAACTTTGGTGAGAAAAGAATTTTTTTCTGATGCGTTTCATCATCCGCTATAATGGCGCTTCTGCCCACTTCACTGCCGGTTCCTGCAGTTGTAGGAATAGTTATAAAGTGAGGAACATCATTTGTAACAAAAACATCTCCGCCAATTAAATCGTCGTATTTAAAAAGATCATCTCTATGATTTACTCTCAACACTATTGCTCTCGCTACGTCAAGGGCGGCACCACCTCCGATGCCTATAACTGAGTCTCGTTGTGCGGCGTCATAGGCGTCCACTCCTTTATACACATCTGATTTTACCGGGTTTTTGTGTATATCATAAAATACTTCGGTTGAAATACTTTTCTTTCTTAGGTCACTAATAATTTCTTTAAAAAATTCAAGCTGTGCAACGTTTGCATCTGTTACTATAAGTGGTTTACCTAATCTATTTTTTACCAAATAATCTCCGAGTTCCTTACTAGATCCTGCTCCGAAACGGATGGTTGTCGGGAAGTTATACTGGTATATAGTATCGAAGCGCATAATGCTTTTTTTTTCTGATTGTATACTTGCGGTCAATTGGGATGATTGAGAAGTAGCTCTGAATGTTTTTTACACAGATTTTTGATTTGGCATTTTTTCAGAAGTACAAAATCGTGCACTTTACGATCTATATAATTTCAAAATAACGTTTATACTCCCAGTCTGTTACCGATTTCAGATGCTGCTTCCATTCCCACTCCCGTGTTTGAATAAAGTGATCAACAAAATTTCCACCTAAAATTTCTTTTGGTAGTGATGATTGTTTCATCATTTGGGTGGCTTCATAAAGCGTTGCAGGCAGCGTTCCATTTGTGTAATCTTTGTACCCGTTTCCTTTTGTAGCTGCCGGTAGTTCCAGTTTATTTTTAATTCCATAGAGGCCGGAGGCGAGTGCCGCTGACATAGCGAGATATGGATTAACATCTGAGCCAATAACCCTTGTTTCTAGCCTACATGATTTACTTCCTCCCGGCAATACACGCAGGGCCACCGTTCTGTTGTCTACTCCCCAGGTAAGTGTGGTTGGTGCCCAGGCTCCTTCTACCAGTCGCTTATAGCTGTTGATAGTTGGAGCGAACATTGGTAATATGTAAGGCAGGCAATGAAGTTGTCCGGCGATGTATTGCTTCAAAACCATGCTGATGCCCTTTTCATCTTCTCCGTCATAAAACAAATTTGTCCCACCCGATTCATTCCAAAGACTTTGATGTACATGTCCCCCGCAGCCTGGCAGGTCCTCATTAATCTTTGCCATAAAGGTTGCCATGATTTTGTGTTTGTAGGCAATTTCTTTTACGGCTGTTTTAAATAGTACTGCCCTGTCTGCCGCTGTGACAATTTCAGAATAGGTGATAGCGGCTTCTACGGTACCCGGTCCGGTTTCCGTATGCAGACCTTCTAACGGAATATCAAAATCTTTGAGCTGCTCAAACAGATCAGTAAAGAAAGGGTTTTGCAAGGTGGTGCGAAGAATGGAATAACCGAACATACCAGGCGTAATCGGTGTAAGGTTTTTAAACTGCTTGTCATTGACGCTTTGTGGTGTTTCGGCAAAATTGTACCACTCAAATTCCTGTGAGAAGTAGGGCAGGAAACCTTCATTGCGAGCGTTCTGTAAAACTGTTTTCAATAATTGCCTTGGGCAGACATAAGAAGCGTTTCCATCTTTATCAACCAAATCGCCAAGAAAAAATGGAATATCATTTTCCCACGGAATTTTTCTAAAAGTAGCAATATCTATTTTGGCAGCAGCATCTGGATAGCCCGTGTGCCAGCCGGTAAACGTTACATTATCATAAGCAACATCTGCTACATCCCACCCGAAAATAACATCGCAAAAACTGGTATTAGTATCAACTGCAGATAAAAATTTTTCGGTAGAAATATATTTACCTCGCAGTACTCCATCGATATCGGTAAAAGCAATTTTTACTTTTCCCGATGGATGATTTTGTACGTATTGAATTATTTCTTCGATTGTCATAAAATGATGCTCCTTATTAACTAATTGCGAAAATTTACTCTACTCTACTATACTTTAGTCAACATCTCTAATAATTGAAACTAATTTTTATATTCTTCATTCAAGGTTTTTAATGAAGAAATCGAAATTTTATTGCTAAAGAGTTTAAAGGCTAAATAACAAAAACCAATTATTAAAAAATAGATAAGAGCAAGTTTTATATTAAAAACGGTTATCGCAACAAATGAAATAATTGCAATGACTAAGGCGGTGATAGGAAAAAGCGGGTAAAGCGGCACTGTAAAAGGTCGCACTAACGAAGGTTCTTTTTTTCTTAATTGCAAAAGTGCTATCATCGACACTATGTATAGGGTCAAAGCGCCAAAAACTGAGATCGTTATTATTTCTGCGGTTTTGCCCGTTAGCAATGCAATAATGCCGATGCACATATTTATCAGTAGTGCATTAGCAGGCGTATGAAATTTTGTATGAATTTTTCCTAAAAAAGAAGGTGCAAACTTTACTCTCCCAAATTCGAAGCTCGATCTTCCTGCAGCCAGGATGATACCATGAAATGATGCAACTAACCCAAAAAGCCCCACTGTTATTAGCAGGTGATAAAGCAAATTATTGCTTCCAACAATGTGGCCCAGAGCCAGTGGAAGCGGAGAGTCAGAGGTGCTGCCATCGCCTTTATAAACAATAGCTTCCCAACCGGCAACACCAACAGAACCAGCAAAGGTGAGTACACAAAGAATAACTAATGTGATAATCGCCGAGCCAAAGCCTATTAAAATAGTACGTTGTGGGTTTATCGCTTCCTCGGCAACGTTGGCGACGCCTTCTATTGCAAGAAAAAACCAAATCGCAAACGGAATAGATGCAAATGCGCCCCACCACCCGTGCGGAAGAGCATTTCTTTGCAGGTTCTCAATATCAATATGTGGTAATGTTATCCCCGCAAATAGTAACAATTCTGCAACAGCTAAAATCGTAATAACTAACTCAAAAATAGCAGCAGCTTTTACTCCCCAAATGTTTAATGCTGTAAATATTATATAGCCAAAAATTGCTATTGCAAGTATAGGAATTTGAGGAAAAAATAAGTTGAAATATGCGCCAATGGCAAAAGCAATTGCCGGAGGCGCAAAAATAAATTCGATATTTTGTGCCATGCCGGCTATGAATCCAATATCTTTTCCCAGTGCACGGGCGGCGTAGTCAAATGCTCCGCCGGCTTTAGGAATAGCACATGCCAACTCCGTATAACTGAAGGTGAAGGTGACATACATGACAATGATAAAAAAAGTTGCAACAGCTAACCCCAGTGTGCCACCTTGCTCAAGACCTAAATTCCAACCAAAATACATTCCTGATATCACATAACCCACCCCGAGGCCCCACAACATCGTTGGAGTTAACGTACGTTTTAGTGCGACAGGAGTGGAAGACAAGATGGATCTTTTTACAGTTAATTTTCCTAAATATCGGTATTTAGAAAAATATTATGGGTAAAATTTATAATTGTCTTTTTTTGAAGAGTGAGTAAGAAGTAATACCAGGGAAACTGAATGAAGCTTTTGCCACACTTTGCACATATGTTATAATGCACAAACGGCACCAGTACAAATCAAAAACAGCTATCTTTATTGAAAGTGGATTTTTATGAGATTACTGCTTGCTATCCTTGTATTAACTACAATTGTTTATTCCTGTCATGCCCAGACCACGGTTGTTGGAAAAATCCTTAGCCTGGATCCAGCGTTTGATAAATTGATTGACAAAAACGCGGCCATTGAAGTGCTTGCAGATAGCTTCATATGGGCCGAAGGACCGGCCTGGGTAAAAGATAGTAATTACCTGGTTTTTTCAGACGTAAAAAAGAACTCGATTTATAAATGGAAAGAAGGCGAAGGGCTTTCTGAATTTTTAAAACCGTCTGGCTATACAGGGCGCATGCGATATAGTGATGAACCCGGAAGCAATGGATTACTCATAAATAGCCAGGGACAACTTGTTTTGTGTGAACATGGAGACCGACGGATTTCTGTAATGCCACTGGCAGGTGGAGGCAAGCGTACATTGGCTGACAATTATCACGGAAAGCGCTTCAATAGTCCTAATGATATCATACAAAAATCAAATGGAGACTACTATTTTACTGATCCCGCTTATGGACTTCCTAAAGACTCTTTGAATTCTTCTAACGTGCTCGGTTTGTATCGCTTATCTGCAGATGGAGTCGTTACGTTACTTGCTGATAACATGACGCCCAATGGTCTCGCCTTTTCTCCCGATGAAAAATTTTTGTATGTTTTACAATCTCTTCCTGACAAGCCATTTATCATAGCGTTTGCAATGAAACCTGATGGAACAATTGGTAAAGGAAAAGTTTTTTTTGATGCATCTCAAATGCTTAAAGAAAGGCCTGGTGAATTGCCGGATGGTATGAAAACAGACGTTAACGGAAATCTATTTACCACTGGCCCCGGCGGCGTGTTGGTAATATCGCCTGCCGGAAAAGTATTGGGTAAAATAGATACTGACCAACGGGCGGCAAATTGTGCGTGGGGAGATGATGGCTCCACTCTATATATTACTGCAACCAATTTGCTTTGCCGTATTAAAACTAAAACCAAAGGCGCCAGGTTTTGACCCAACGGTAGATATGGAGAAAAAATTTGTTTTATTAAAATTGTTTTAAAATTATTAATACCAACAATCGTCAAAATAAATGAGCTGGTAACAATACTAACTGCAGTGCGCCTCTACATCAGCCACTACTTTTGTTATCGACTGTTTTTCAATTAATGCTCTTAAAAGTTTTAAAGTAATATTTACCTTTTTACCCTATCTGTTATATTAATATGAACCCACGTATACAATCTTATATTATCCAATTCAGCCAGCTTTTCGATGGAGCACCTTGGTTGGATGAAACTTTTTCAAAAAAGCTTGACGGACTTACCGACGCTGAAGCGTTTGTTCCATCTCCCGGAAATAATCATTCTGTCGCTGAAGTAGTTTCGCACGTAATAGAATGGAGGAATGAAATTATCCGGCGACTTTCAGAAGATTCGGCTGAAAGAAGACTGACGGAAGATATCGGCAATAACTGGATGCCGCTTGACCAATTACAGCAAATTGGCTGGCAACAATTGTATGCTGATTTAAAAGAAAGTCAGCAACGGCTTATAAGTTTATTAGAAAGCAAAGACGATAATTTTTTAGATGAGCCACTTGCAGATACAGAATTTAATAAAGAATATTTTGTAGCAGGTATCCTTCATCATGATGTTTATCACCTTGGTCAAATAGGATTAATTTTAAAATGGGTGAAGTAATTAAAGTGGTGCTCCTTGCTCACTTTTTATTTTACTTCAACAAGAGCAAGTTCAATGCTGTTAGCAGATTTGTTATTCAATCCAAATGGTTCGTCTTGTTTAATCCAGAAAAATTTACCTGCTTTTAAAGATATTTTTTTTGCTGCTTGTCGTGTTGTCATCGTAATTTCTCCATCACTTAGTGATACCAGTACAATGGGCGATTCATGTTTTTGCAGACTTAATTGCTGACCTTTTGCTAATTGTATTTGGTATGCTCTTGCCCATGGCGTATCTATTAATAATGTAGAATGCTCTAACTGTGATGGTTGCCCAACAAACCCCGTATCACTTGATAACAATTCAATATCCATGACGTGATATGTTGAAGTATCGCGATTCCAAACTCGATGAATTTTTATGTTAGGAGCTTTCAGGTTTTCAAACCAAATGCTATTTGCTGTTGAAGTGCCTTCTGTTTGTTGTTGATCTTTTAGTTGTGACCCTGTGTTCGTTTTTGTAAATCCAATAAAAACCGAAGGTGTCGAGTGAATATGGTATTGAGTAGTATCACCAGCAGGTAGCAACACATTTAACAGTCTCACATTCTTATTCTCAAATACAGGATGATGTCGTGGTTCTTTGCTTACCGGCACTTGTGCATCAACAAAAAAAGCCAACAATATCAAACAAAAAAGCAAAAACAGTTTTTTCATTTTACAAATTGAAGGGTAACAAAACTGCCTAATAATTTTTTAAAAATCATATCGTACGACAATTTAAAAGCGTATGCATTTAAAACTGGAATTTTCAACTTATTAAAAAAGAGCTTCCTTTAATTACATAAAGTCTAAAAACTAAAAATACTGATATAAATGTTTATATCAGTATTTTTAGTTTTACCTGTTTTTGTTGCTTACTATTGGTATTGAATGTACACCGGCTTAGGTGTAAATTTTAATAGTTCTTCTGGTGTATAAAGTTGATTACTGCCTGTTTTGGTATCGTTGTTGTAAAACAATTTAAATCCTGCAAACTGAACAGGTTCTTTGTATATATATCTTAAGTAAGTCGATTTTTTTAATATTTTATCTCCCCATCCATCCATATCCATTACCACCTGCACCTCCGGCAACTTTTTGATATTCTGGTACCCTTTTACCATTCCCTGTGTAAAACGGTGAACAATCAAAACCTTGGGCGGAAGGTTATTTTTTCTTACAATGTCTGCAAGGTAATCGATAGCAAAGTTTATATCATCTGCGCTAAAGGTACCTATTCTTGTTCCCGGAACTTCTCCGCTTTTCATCGAAAACTCCGGATCGATACCTAGGTGTACATTAGGCATTTGCAGGTATTTTTCCAGTTGTGGTATTTCGGCATTTACCGTGCTATGTGCTACCTGTATATCTACAAAAGCCAATGCATTAATTTCTTTAGCCCAATTTACTATAGTATCTATCTGGTGATAAGGCATTCTCAATCGATACTTTCCATCTTTTCCGCTGCTTCCTTGTGCCGTAACTGCTATATAGTGCAGGGCTGGTATAACGGGAATTGAACTATCTGCAGCTTGCCATTTAGCAACTTCTCCCCGCAGTTTGTTAAACATTTCCTTTTTAGGTAACTCTCCTAAAATACCCATTCTTTTAGAATAAAGATTTCCATAAAAAGCAACAACTCTGTTGTAAGGAAAAATTGCGCCCGGCAAGGGATAAGGAGCTTTCACGGGCCACTTGCCTGTGGTATCGTTATTTGCCATTGCTTGTAGCAACCTATCATATGCGGCGGTATCAAATGCTTTTTTTTCTGAAGCGCTTTTAACAAGGGCCGTCTGACCGGTCACCTCAAAACTTTTTTCTTCACTCGATTGTATCTCGCTGCAAGATGTACTTAGTAAGATAAGAAATGGCAATAAAAATGGTATTCTGTAACAATGTTCTTTTTTCATATAGCTTCAAATATATTCTAAAACTTTTCCGACGGTTTGTAGGTTATCAACAATTTTCTAAGGTTTATACAATGCCTTCTTTCTCACCTTTTTTTATAGGTAAGAAAAATTGCAAGCCTTAAGAAGAACGGATTTTTGTTAGAAATATTGAATAGCTTCAGAAAACAGTAGTTAATAGTGGCGTCGTGGAGAAATGTTATAACACTCAGGCAGAGGTTTATAACATTTATAAGACAAATGAAAATAACTAATTATAGCATAATTGCAAAAATTTTCTTTTATAGCGTTTTTAAAAAAAAGTAACTGGTATAAATAACATCGATATATTTATTAATTAGCTTATTTTTCGAAAATATCAAGACAAAAAACACTACGATGAAAAGCTTGCTGCTCCTGGTTTTTATTCTACTGCTAACTACAACATTTTCTCAAACTACAAACGAAACATATTCAGTTGACTCAGCCTCTGTTGAACACGCAGGTGTACCTAAAGGTGAGGTGCTGAAATTTACATTTAATCAATCTAAGATTTTTCCAGGTACTATCCGTGACTTTTGGGTGTATGTTCCTGCGCAGTATCGTCCCGAAAAGCCTGCGTGCGTATATGTTAACCAGGATGGCATACAATGGAAGGCCCCGGTAGTATTTGATAATCTTATTCATAGCAAAGAAATGCCAGTCACTATAGGCGTTTTTATAAACCCGGGTGTTGTAATAGCTGCTGACACTTCGGCTTCGCTTAACCGCTTTAATCGAAGTTTCGAGTACGATGGACTAGGTGACGCGTATGCGCGTTTTTTGTTAGAGGAAATATTGCCTGAAGTTGAAAGGCAAAAAACAAGTGATGGCCGGGTAATAAAACTTTCCAGAAATCCAAATGATCGCGCCATAGGAGGCTCCAGTAGTGGGGCAGTTTGCGCTTTTACCGCTGCGTGGGAGCGACCAGCAGAATTTTCAAAAGTGTTTAGTGCGATAGGTACTTACGTAGGGTTGCGTGGAGCAGATCGATATCCTACTTTGGTACGAAAATATGAGCCGAAACCATTAAAAGTTTTTTTACAGGATGGTGCTAACGATTTAAATATTTACGCAGGCGATTGGTGGATGGCTAACCAAACTATGGAAAGGGCTTTATCGTTCGCAGGTTACGACATAAAGCACGTATGGGGCGAAGGGCAACACAACGGCAACCACGGTAGTGCCATCTTTCCTGAAGCAATGCGATGGCTATGGAAAGATTGGCCAAAATCTGTATCGACAGGAACAACTAAAAACCAGTTTTTAAAAGATATACTCATTCCTGGTAAAGGCTGGGAACTTGTAGGGCAAGGCTATACGTTTACAGAAGGGACAGCAGGTAATGCTGCCGGCGAAGTTTTTTTCCAGGATATTCCAAATTCTAAAACATATAAGGTTGGTCTTGATGGCAAGGTAACTACCCTGCCCTTACATGCTAAAAAAGCAAGTAGCACAGCTTTTGGCGCCGATGGAAAGAGGTATGTAGTAGCTGGTGAAACAAAACAAATTATTAGTTACGACGCGACAGGGAAAGAGAAGATCATTGGGGATAGTCTCAGTGGTAATGATCTTGTGGTAGCTAACAATGGTAATATTTACGTGACGTCGCCCGACGGAACTGAGAAGCCAAGTAAGCTTTATCTTATAAAACCGGGGAAACAAAAACAAGAGATTGATGCCGGGCTGAAGTACGCAAATGGCGTTGCCCTTACGCCAGATCAAAGCCAGCTTTATGTTACTGAATCTGCTACAAACTGGGTTTGGATTTACCAGGTACAACCAGATGGAACGCTAGCCAATAAACAACGATACGGATACCTGCAGGTGTCAGATATCGAAGGTAATGCATGGTCAGATGGTCTTAAATGTGATAGAGACGGACGAGTATATGTAGCGTCACGTTTGGGAATACAGGTGCTTGATCAAATGGGAAGGGTAAACGCAATACTGCCGGTGCCCACAGGGCAAGCGTCTAATATTTGCTTTGGCGGCGCTGACTTCGATACTATTTATGTAACCAGCGTCGATAAAGTATACCGAAGAAAACTAAAAGTGCGCGGAGTTAATTCTTTCGATAAACCTTTTAAGCCAAAGGTGCCTAACATGTAGTTTTTCTAATCAGGCAAAAAAAAGAAAAAACCAAAAATGGTATTAAATTGTTTAAAAGCGAGCGACTAAAATCAATACAAGGCAGTTAGTCTTCTAAGCATGACTCATCGCCGTTATTTGATTTCTTTTTGCATTAAACGATACAAAACTTTTTCGCACAAATTGTCTTAAAACGGATAATTTGAAGTCAGCGCAACATACAGTTCCGAGCGCATCTTCCATTCTCCATCCCGTTTGCACCACATTGCCGCATAATTTCCGCCGGAACTGCTGCGCGTTTTGCGATCTGTTCTGAAGCCCTTCCACGTTCCTTTTTCCCACGCCAATGTATCGTTATTGCTGATTCGA
>Ga0115848_100102_pt1 | contig 24017 bp, 19 predicted proteins | sample InSIn3gowninarea_FD_83862 | JGI IMG/M metagenome (GOLD analysis project Ga0115848, IMG submission 83862) | reverse complement strand
TCACCCGAACAGCTCTCTCCTGAGCCAATGTTGGCCCATCAACTTCCCTCAGAACTGTCGTCGCCCGAGCAATACTACTCCACCCAAAACTCACCCACACCTCAACATCACCCTCCCGGACCCTCCACGTCGTCGCCGCCAGCATTCCAACCTCAGCTCAGCCTACCACTTCGAAGACAACGTCAACCAGAAACTCAGCAAGAAAGCTGGGAAGAGAGGAACATCCTTCTCGACGCAAGCGTCGTCAGTGAAACAAGTCAAAAAGACGCCACCGACACCACCCCCCGTCATCTTCCTACCAGCACAACCTCGCTGGAAACCATATCTCCAGATGCCATCAAGACGCCTTCGCCAAACTCACCTTCATCCTCATACTCCGCATGCGCCACGAACCCCTTCCTCGACGGCAGTTCTGAGGGAAGTTGATGGGCCAACATTGGCTCAGGAGAGAGCTGTTCGGGTGAGTAACGTTCAGACAAGGCTTTCTGGCCTGCGGTGACAGCTCTTTGGCGACTGTGACCTTGGCTCGGATTTTGCTGTTTGCCATTGACGTTGTTCAACCCAGTCTCAAGAGTGTCTTGGTGACCGGTAGTGACAGCCCTCTGGCGACTGGATACACGCTTTGGCCGTACATATGGCATGCCTCCTAGCCCAAGATTCCTGTCTGGCTGCTCGCTCGTAGCTTCCCTTCGCTGACGAGCCCATCTTCTCGCATCCCGGAATTTCGTTCCCATTCCGTCCATCTTGGCGAGAGCAGTGTCTACACAATCGACATCGCCCACGATATACCTCACCCACTCGCGACAAAAGCAGACGCGAGTGCTCAGCATATCAGATCTGCGCATCGAACCAAGTAGCAATGCACCCAAGGCCATGACGATCTCTAGGTTTCCTCCCATTCGTGCCAGGATACAGGCGATGCAGCCATCAGTCTGATATCCGTATTTGGGAGTAGGCAAGCGATTGAACTTTTGCATGAAGTGGGCAGATGAGAGCCATAGTGCCTGCACCTCATCCATCAAGGCAAGCTGCTCGGTTTGTAAAGCCGACAGACCTCCAGCTAGCGCAACAGGCTGCCAGACCTCCTGTGTTCTGACCTCGACCTCATACCGTAGAGCCGCAAAGATGTCTTCCAATGGCTTGGCATTGAGACGGCGATGCAGGCTGCACAGGCCATGATTGACGGACCAGGGTAGGAAGGATGGAAGTGCAGCAGCAGCTCTCAACTTGGAGCCGAGTAGAGCCATACGTTCGTTGGTGTGGGACACATAGGTTGTCCAGACGGCTCCATCTCGAGGTGCGTTGATGGGCGGACCGTGGCAAAGGACAGAAGCTAGTTGGCTGACTTCAAAAGGAAGGAGGTCGGCGTAGCTTCTGGCGCGACGATGTGTAGGTAATATCAGTGGAGGCGCGTGACGGCGGCGCGGAGTCCATCTTTCCGGTTGGTCAAGAGAAGGCGATTGAGTGAACGAAAGGTAGGAAAGAGATGAAGATGTCGACGCCGCTGATGAAGCTTGTTGGTGGTCGATGTCATGTTCTGTCATGTTCTCGATGCCCACGGGATCGCGGTGACAGGATATTCGTTTGTTGTTGGAGAGTAGAGGTACAAAATAGCACTGCCAATGCGAAGTTGTCGTTGTTGATATGGTTTGAGTTCCTGTTTGAAATGCGTATCGTCTTGAGATGCGATTCGAGTGTTTCAAGTTCCGATTTGATCGAGAGAGATTGTGAACGACTGTGGTCCAGAGTCGATAATCCCCACTCGAAACTTCGCGTTCATATCTATAGCGTTGTGTAGCGTACTTGGCCTACCTATCCAAAGACAAAGAGACATCCTGTCTTGAGTGTGCTTCGAGACCCGCATCGAATATTCCAACTCCTCTTGTTGTCATCGGGACCTGGCTAGCCTTTTCCATCCGAGACACATGTCCTCTATTTGACCTCACCTCTGGACTGTGTGTCTATAGACCCGCACAACAACGTCAACTTTAGGTCTCTGCCCCTTGGGGGAAGACCCAGATGACCTTGGGCCATGGATGTTTACACAGCTCAATATCTCTGCAAGCTTTGGTTCCATCATCTTGTTGAACAACCGTGACATGAGTATGCAAATGAACATTCCAAACCTATAGGGTGTCATCAACCTATCTTGACAAATGATACCCAGCCTTTTACTCCATCTTGTGCATTGCACAACTCTTGTGATGCTCTTGCTTAATCCAACGAGCTTTTTGCCTTGAAAACAAACAAATCGCCAATGTCGCCCAGACGCACAAGAGAAAGGTATGATGAGAAGAGACACTCGCTATGTCTGTCACGATGCAAGTAAAGACGAAAGTACCAAATCATATGCCTGGAACGACACGAAGTCGATCTCAGAGGTCTAACCCTGATAGTGCGATGGCATGATTCTCGTTGAAGGTTACAGAGGAGAATCGTTAACCAGGCACTTCTACCCGGGGTTAGTGTTCCTGTCCCGCAACATCGTTCAGTCTATCCGTTCAACACAGGAAGACGAAAAAATGCCTCGCGAGAAGTGTACTTGTGGGCGTGGTGTAAAACATGTCTCAGCGTCCGAGAGCGGTCCATGCGTTGAAATCTTGCATTGAACTTGACCGTACTGGGTGTCCGTATTGCATAGGATTGGCACTGACGCAGAAAGCGCAGACGTATGCATGTTGTGACGGATCGAGACCGACGCAACCAGAGTGCAAATACATGCCACAGAGGCTGCATTGGATCATCCTACCGTCATCGAATGGAATTTGGCAAATGCATCGTGTCATGGAACTCATGTCGTTCGTGAATTGTTGTTGTGGAGGAGGAGGAGGAGGAGCAAAGTTCATGGTCGTATAGTCCATGATGAAAGAGCCACGGGGATCAAAGACGGATGCTGTTGAGGTTGCCGTTGGATAGCTAACACTATGCGACTTCGCGTGTGTATGTGTGTATCCTTGGTTGCTCTGCGGCAGTTGCTGGATTTGCATTTGTTGGACCTGCCGCATATGTTGAGGTCTCTGTGGTTGAGGTTGTTGTATCTGCTGGACTTGAAAAGATGGTTGTAATTCTTGTGCCTGGTGTATTTGCTGTACTTGCTGTAGCTGACGAGGACGTTGTGGCTGTGGTATCTGTCGGGGCCCTGAGACACTGGAAGGCATAACTTCTAACCGGACTGAGCGATTGATTTGGACTATGGTTTGATTAGCATGAGCTTGGCTCAAAGGACAATGGTCTGGCTTACCGGGTGGAGAGACGCGGCTCAGAGCAGCCTGGCGAAGGGCGAAACCAGCGTCGGTCTGCGTATGCACGTCGTCTTTGTTGAGGTCCATAGCAGCCAAGTTCTCAAAAGAGCTGTTCAAAGATGACAAGGTGTTGCGCCTACTTTGCACGCTCGATAGCCGCTGTTGCTTCTTGGCACTGCCCTGACGTTTCAGTTGAATGGCGGCCGCATAGGCAGCTTTGCATGGCGTTTTCATCGAAGCCGTCGAGTTGGAACGATGCAGCTGTGCCATCTCGAGGCTCTCAGATGACTTGTCGAGCCTTGCCATTTTGGCTGATCGCTGCTGCCCAGCAGTGCTCTGGGCAAGAGAATCGTGGCGGCCGGGCCATTTGTTACTAGACACCGAGTCTGAGTCGCTGTCTGAGTCGTCCCACAGATTGGGATACTTTTCCTTGGTCGACTGCGTGTCCTTCTTGGGCTGGGTGGGACTCTCTTGGATGACTTTGGTTTCCGTCCTCGCCATACCGTTGGCATCGATGGTTAGAACGACTGATGTGCGAACCTGGGGCCGCGACGTCTCGGCAATCGAAGAAAGAGAATCCCGGGCTATGCGCTTCAAGGGAGAGGACCGACGCGGGAGATTGCAGACGGAATTGCTCCGAGCAAGGGACGCTGCTGTATCGGGGGTTTTGGACACAAGGTTGGGACTCGGCTTTAGGAAAGTGCCTACGGTGTTGCTTCGCTGCAGGCCACCACTCTTGACGGGCGAAGCTGGACGTGAGGTTGAAGGAAAGGCAGGGGCTAGACACGGCTTCTCGGGTAATGCAGGCCGCACTTGAGGAACGCTGGCAAAGTGAGTCGTCAGCGGAGACGAGTAGAGGTGGGTTGATTGCCCACTAGATGGCACGTAAGGCTTTTTGGTGGTCGTAGGGGTAGCATATGGCACGTTGTTGGAACTGGTGGAGCGGGTGATGACGGGACGCGGCGGATCCGACGATTGCGGAGGAGGAGCACGTTGGGAGGGTTGAGGGAGGAGCGAGTGTTGAGAAGGGTGTGAGGATTGAGCGGACCAGTGTGAAAAGGGATCGTCGGCGTTTGCAGTCCAGGCAGGAGCTGACAACGGGGCCGAAGCTGTTACTGGAGGCTGGCTCCAAGAGTCGAAAGATTGCTGAGGTACGTCGAAGCTGAAGGCAGCGGCACTAAACTCGGGCTGATACAAGGTAGACGGGTCCGAGACGGGCTTGTCCAGCCGCCGAGGGTTGCGTTTGATTGACGAGCCACGGGTCGGAGGAGGAGTGTGCATCTGAAACACCTGAGACTGGCCCTGGCCCTGGCCCTGGCTCTGGCTCTGGCTCTGGCTCTGGTCCTGGCCCTGGCCCTGTGCAAATACCGGGCTCGTGGCATATTCATACGTCTGGTAGGGGTGTTGTTGTTGGTATTGTTGAAGTCGCTGTGGATAGGCGACATAGCTCTGTGTCGTGCCGTCGGCCGATGTGGCTATCGATGCTATCGAGTCTCTCTTCTGGTGGACATGGTCATAAGTCGGGCATGCATCGTGAAAGTGCGTCGTCTGCGTGTGTGTCGCGGCATTGGCGTTGTTGGTGGTATTGTGGTGGGCATTGAGGTCGTTGTGATTGTTGTGGACATCATTGTCAAAGACGGTCGTGGTCGGGGTGCATGACGGCGTGAATTGCTGCCAGTCCCTGGACAAGGGTCGTGTCAGCCCTGAGCAGCCATCTCATCTCGTGCCGCCTGCTTAAGTATGCTTGCATGTCATCTATGTCGACTTACCAGTTCATGACTGCACCTCTTGCTTCAGACTGGCTCATGTTTCTCGCCACAACAACAAAACACACGCGTAGAGCGAGTCGCTGTCAAACGGCAGACTCAAGGGTGTATGTACGAAACCCTACGGTCCAGTCCGCTTGTACAAACGTCCCTTGCAGTCCGCCGATACATGCCACGCCCGCAGCGCACCAACAATCATGAATTACGCCTATAGCTGTCTGTGTACACTAAGAACACTGCGCAGGTGCCGAGACTGTCAGGCCCGTTTGCACCTCTTGTTTAGACTTCCGCCAAACGAGTCTGCTTCCGCCCCTCCGCGATGCCCACCGGTGGTCACCGGTGACCACTGACCGGCCATTGTTCCCTGGGTGCAGCCGTTGCATTGTAAATCTTGTCTGCCTCAGGGTCCGTTCTGCGAGCCTGCGACGACATGAAAATTGCGTCAGCCGTCCATGCTACATACGAACAAGCTACTGATGTACCTGTTCGTGCGAGGTACACCACATGGCCATAGCAGACCTGACCAGGTGAGCAACGTACGATAGTCTGTGGACAAGACTGCACCACTCTGGCCTGCTCTGTCTGCTCCAGTGACCATCCTCTCCTGATCATTACGTTACCACCACTATCGTTATCCCACCCCTTTTCCCCCTTCTACGCCGTGACTGCTGCTCTTGGCCCCAAACTATTTACTGTTGGTGAGAAGCTTCTAGCAAAATGCAAAAGAGGTAAATCAAAAAGCTTCCAAATTCGCCGCGCAGATGAAGCAGTCGCTCGCTAGTCAGGCACAAGGCTGGGCTTTGTTCGCTTGAGCACAGTCGTCGTACCCGCTGCCTTCCCATTCGGTCTCAACACTCCCAAGCTGGCAAGCCACTACTGCTGTCTTCTGTACATGTATACAATCGCACGTGGCAGTGCCAGGGTTCTTACCCTTTGCTCCAAACTCGTCTTGATACGCTCCGCAGAAGCCTCGGTTGGGTTGCGCTTGTTCCAGAGTGCCGTCTCGATGTCTCCAGCCTCTTCCATTTCTTCGCTCAAGCACCCCAGCTGCCGAACTGATGAGGAAGTGACTCTCTCCAGCCTGTCTTGTTGGCTTTGCATGTCTATCTCGGCTGAGAGGTTCTCAAAACTACTAGATCAGTAAACGGCGTCCGTGTCTAGCAAATGTCAGATCGCCCGATCACCGATTCAACCTACCCACCAGGCTACCAAGCCCTCTCCAAATGCGCCGGGCAATTATTGACTTCGACTGCTCGGACGGGACTATGCATGTGCGTTTCTCCGTGGCCATAATCCCACACTATTCCCAAGATGAACTTCACGCCTGATCTAACCCACGGCACAATTTCATTGAACTCTACCCTGCTACGACGTACATACGAAGCTGGACTCACAAGATGAGAGTAGGTCATCTCCGGATGAGCAGTCGTTCATCGAGCTTTCAAAACACGGGAAGATTGGACGTTTTACATAGTTACCCCTCATTCAACACCCTGTCTCCAGAGTCCAGCTTCGTGGCTCGGGTGACGACGATCTGCCGCTCCCCAGATCGACACACCTCTGACCTCTGTTGAGGCTGCTTGGCTGCTCCCATGCCGTACTACCCGTCTTGTAAATCACTCCTCCGCAGACATTCGATCAAGTTGCATGCGAGGATGATCCGCTCAAACTTCCATCATTCCTTCGTCGACATCCTGTTTCTTGACAATTCACTATCATCTGGTGGGCTTCTTGGGTACTTCTCTTCTGATAGGCAATGGCAGAGCTGCAACCACATACAAACGGATGCGAACTCGCCAAGAGCACGCAGCCACGAGCGAGTTAACCAGGGTGACACCGACGCCCCGTTGGTGTTGGAAGAGGAGCATTCACCTTTCCCATACTCTATCCCATTCGAGTTCGCAGAGCCTCAAGGAAGTCATTGCTTTCGCTCCCGACGACCAAGACAATCCCCACGACTGGTCTAATCGGAAAGAATCCTTCGTCGTCTTCAATGGAGGGTGGCTCTAGCCAGTGCTCAGAGCGGGTTCCGTTCGCTTTCCTAACAGAAATCCAGGTCATGTCTTCAACGATAGGGTCGTGGGGAGCAGCAGAAGCGTCGTACCGATATGCTACTTTCTTCAATATCACGAGCCAAGCGCGGCTGGTCCTGGGGACGTCCTCGTACTTGGTCGCATACGTCGTTGGCCCGCTACTGTTTGGTCCGCTAAGTGAAACGTACGGTCGGTGGTATCAACTTTCGTAAGAACTCGTGTTTGACAAGTGTCTGACAGCTCTGATGATGCTCCGCGCCTAGGCGCTCGCTATTTACTGCTTTCACGTTGGGCTGTGCATTAGCACCCAACTTTGCCAGTCAGTCATGTCAGGCTCTGCTAATCAGCTTCGACTGACTTTGCAGCTCTTTGTGTGTTTCGACTTTTGGTTGGCATAGGCGCTTCCTCACCAATATTGGTGGTAGGCGGGTGGGTGAGCATGTAGGTCCACAAACGCCTCGAAATGCCCCGACTAAATTCACATGCCAGCATTTATGCCGATGTATACCCCTGACCCTGTGACTCGAGGTCGAGCTCTCAGCTCTGACTATCTTCACGACCGTAAGCAGGTTGTGTTGCATACCGCCACACTGAATGAAGAGGGACGCTGGTATCCAGAATCCACAGTATCTCCGAATCCGGTTGGAGTAACAGTTGTTACCTCTTGGCAGATGATCTTTCCACAGAGGCCGGGGCGACAGAACTGCGACCAACAATCTTGTATGTCTCAGTGGTCACCTGCGTCTCGTACGCATGCTTCTACCTCGTGGTGAACACGGGCGGTCGCTTTAGAAGCTGAGAATGTTGGGATTCCTGATACTAGCGTCCAAGCAAAATAAAGCAGAGCAGTGGGGAGCTAATCATCGGCGCAGGCAACGACGTTTGGCCCGGTACTAGGGCCTATCAAGTCAGGCTTCATTGCTGCCATCTCCTGGAGATGGATTTTCTGGCTTTCGTTGATTATAGCAGGAGTCACCTGGCCGATCCTGTTGTCCAGCCCAGGGACTTGTGCACCGGTTATCCTTGTGGCACGAGCACGGCGTCTTCGCAAAGAGAACAACAACCCCAACTTCTTTACACCGCTCGAGCTAGAGCATCGTGACATGAAGCAGCTAACCACCGTCGTACTTACAAGGCCGGTTCGAATGTTCTTCACCGAAGCTATCGTACTGTGCATCTGTCCCTACCGATATATCGTTCGTTTATGCGATCTTATACATGTACTTCCAGGCCTACCCGACAATCTTTGAAGGAAAATACTATTTCAATTCTGGCGAGCTTGGCTTGACGTTTCTGCCAATCGGAGTTGGCGCCATGTTCGCGTGCGGTCTCTACCTATATTGGGATCGTGGTCTGGAAAGGGCAAATGCGCGGGATTGACGAGTATCGACGGATTCCTTTGGCCTGCATTGGGAGGCCGCTGCTCATGCTCAGCTGCTTTTGGCTTGGATGTACGTATAACGGAGATACATGTTCCATGAGTCCACAACCTATCAAGGCGGTGCCTCCACCCCGTCGCAGCCGTTGCAGGGCAAAAAGACACGGACTCTTTGCGGCTTTAAGAGATTCTGTTAGCAGTGTCCAGTGTACTTTGTACCTTGCGATGTTGGGATAGTGCGATTAGTAGTGACCTCGTGTGGTCATGGATCATTCGTCCGCAATGAGCATGATACTGATTTTTCTAGGGACGGCTCGGGAGAGCAGTCACTGGGCAGTGCCCGTGCTATCCGCCTTACCTTGCCTTTTAGTATGGGCTTCCTGTTGCTCTTCGTGTCTTTGATCAAGCATGTCCACCTCGTCTGTCAAGGGCCTCTGGTTTTATTGTCTGGCCGGTTTGATCATAGCTACCCTGGTAGATGCCTACGAAGTATTTGCTGCAAGTGCCATGGCAGCATCTGCGTGCTCAAGGAGTTTGTTCGGCGTAGTCTTGCCGTTCGCGGCGAGGCCGATGTAAGTACATGTGGCTTGAGAAAGATAAGAGCTCCTCTGAGCCTCCTCCTAGTGGAGGGTCCTATTCAGCTATGATCAAACCACTAACCTCAATGGCATTGTTTGGTAGGTCCCAACGCTTGGATGCCGCTGCTCGCATGGGCCTGTTCAATGCTAGGCTTCCTAAGTTTAGCCATATGCGCCATCCCCTTCGCTTTTGTGCGCTACGGGAATAGCATCCGCGAAAAGAGCAGCTTCTGCCAATATCTGAAACAATGCAAGATGCAAGAAATCGAAGAGCGGGAAATGCATGAGCGAAGGATGCAGCAAGAGGATCGGAGTGGGGTTGAAAAGGCCACAGCTGTGGAGAAACGGGTCTAGAATAAACGGACACGCATGCAAAGAAAGGTTGTGGGCGGTTCAGACAGAAGAATTGATGATGAACTCTCTTATGTTTTTCTGGTCAATGGGCTAGCATGAAGAACCCTCGTTCTTCTTTTGGATAAGCGAAAACAAGTTCGGTTCAACCACACGTTGGGTGAGCACTACTAATAATATAGATTTGCGCACGACCGATTTGTGGCATGCAGGTACGGTACAAAACGTGAAGGTCACTCTTATGGGATAGGCAATGCCATGCCATGCATGACCTCAGGAATCACGAGATCTACACAAGAAGCAGTTTGCAAGATAGCATTTCCGGTTCCGGGTCTTGCGTTGCCCTGTCTTGTGCGCTATAGAGTGTCTGTTTTCTCGAATTGCAAATCACGACTAGCATCATCTTTTAACGGCCGAGCGATTTTGATCTTCAAACGAACGTCGTTCTTCACCACATGTACGGGACTGAAGACTGGAAGATTGTTCTGATACCATGACAAAGGTCCCTTATTGGCTGCTGCTACAGACTTTCGGAAGGATTGTAGTGCTAATAATGCTCAACGGATTGATGTGCTATGCTTTATACCTAGCTCTGTGAACCTCCTCGGCCACTGGAAAATGATCAGTAGCTTTCTCAACGGCAGTTCCTGACGGCTGAGGCAATAAATTAACGTCACAAAGCTTCTTTCAGAGTATTGCATGATCAACAAAAACTAAGACTACCTTATTGCGCCAAGACCCTATTCTTCCTGTTGAGATACCGACGGGGACCGTATAACGATTCTGCTCCATGAACGATTGCAAAGTCTCCATAAAACCCGCTTGTTTTCGGGCTCTCCTGGCCTGCCATGCCGTCTGATTACCCTACCCCCAGAGTGGAGCAATCACCTCAACGGCCCGTTCCACCACTGCGCGGATTCTATCAGCCATGCTCCGCATGCTGCACTCTACCTCGAGTGTCTCGAGCCAAACCTTGGCTACAATCTTGTCTACCTTAATTTCCAGACCCGGCACGGGAATGCCTGCGTTGTGAAGACGCTCCAACTCTGCCATCTCCAGCTGAGCTCGGGCTTTTTCTGCTGCGACGGGATCGTCAGAAGCAGCACTGCCATCATCCTCGGAGATGTTGAGTTTGGGTCTCGAGATGGGCGTGATGGCATCCTCGCCGAATTGGGCCTCGAGGAACATGCATAGACGGGATAGTCTTTCCGACGGGCTAATGTGTGCGTGAAGGTTTCGCTTGTTTTCATGGTGGTCGTGTGAGTGTTGACTTGACGATTCTGCGGATCGGTTAGATCTTTGGCTCCCATGGTGTTTGAGAAAATCGAGACTTACGCTTTACGGCTGCAGGACTGCTTTCAACCGTGAATAAAACGGCAAGAACAGCATCTGCAATTCCGTCGTTGGTAACGTTGCCTTCCCACTCGACTTCGACCTCGCCGCGGTTGGCGATTTTAACCAAGACCGACCCCATGACCTCGAAGACTGTCTCTTGGTGTCGTTCAATCTCCTCATCGGCTTCTTCAACTTTGGTACCGCCATTGATCTCTGCCTTTACGTCCTGAGAAGGGGACGAAATGGTCTTGATGGCTCCAAATGTACCTTCTAGAGCCCATCTGATCAGATCGAGTCCAGCGGCCGCAAGTGTAAGTCTTTGGCGACAGAGAATTGTCGTGGTTGTCAAGCCGGCATACTCCTTCAAGTCCTCGGGTGCCATCAGGCTAAGTTTGAAATCGTTCTGTACTAACACACCAGACACCACCTGATCCCCACTACCCATCTTGGGTTTCTTCTCGTCCCGCGTCATGCCTTCTTCGTCAGAAGAAGGAGGCGAAGGGAGAGCATTTGATATCTGGATTTGGTTTGCAAGTCGACCAACGACTTTGGCGACCTTGTCTTGTCTGAAAGGAATGCGAAGCTCTTCGCAATTGGCCGGGGAGAAGACCTTGACGGGGTTTGATTTGTTCGCGTTCAGTGACAACAGCTTGGACTTGAGTCTCATCATGTTGGTCTTCTCGCCATGGACCAGGATCTGTTGTGGTTAGGTTAGCCGCACTTCAGATGATTGCACGCCTACAATAGCACTTACCACCACAGGAGCAGCGACTTCCTCGATGAATTCGCGGTTCTCGGTCCCGTCGACATGCGCTGCGAAGGAGTATTCTTGAACAGTACACCTCCTGGGAATCATGACTTTTTCTCCTTCCGCGCCTGGCTTTCCTCTGCCGCCCACCCCTTGCACTCTACCTCCTACCCTTCCAGTCATGACCGCTTGAATGCTTTCTGGCTCAGTCAGGATCATCTTTGCCATGGTACCTTCGACACTGTAGCCAGTGACGATGACACCATTCTTTGGATCGGGCGCCCAGCGCTCGAGGAGGGCACGGGATACTCCATTCTGGAGCATACCAGGAGACGCAAGCATGACACATCCACCGACATCGTCGAACCTGTCGAGAGACTTCAGATTACGAATCCAACGGAAGTCCCAAGGACCTCCTGTTCCGGCTTCGCCGTTGCTACCATCAGCTGCTTGAGCTAGCCTGTTTTGAAACATGGACTTGATGTTGTCGTTCATGGCATCAATGTACGTTTGATAGACAAGCATGCATTTCTTTGCGAGATTGCTGGCATAGTAGATGGGATACTTTCTGTACTCCGGATGACGGTTCCAGTAATCTTCGAGAATGAGGAGAAGCTCTTGTGCACGGCCGATAGCAAATACCGGCATTAGAACTCGGCCTCCACGGTTCAAGACTCCAGTCAAACTCTTCATCAAGGCGGTCTCTCGCTCCAGTCGGGGAATGTGAGAGGCGACACCGAAAGTGGACTCGGTGATCAGTACATCGACTTTGACACCCTTTGGAGCCGAAGCAGGGATCAAATGGCGGTCGTGCTCTCTGGAATAGTCTCCGGTGAACAGAATATTGAGGCCAGCAATCTCGATCACGTACATGGCGGCACCAAGCACGTGGCCAGCTGGGTAAGGGGTGATGCGTATACCTGCATGAGAGTGTGTCGTGTGGAAGGCAATGGTCTGAATCATAGGAAGGGTCGAGAGTACATCAGCTTCGGTATATAGCTGAGTTGGTTGTTCTGCAGTGGCATGGGTGTTTCTGGGGCCGTGTCAGTTCGAAATGACAAGCTGAAGACGAGGACAGACGTACTGGACGCGGACTGAATCTTGCATCAGCCACTTGTAGATGGCTTTGGTTGGGTGGGTCATGAAGACACGGCCCTTGAAGTTGGTCTTGGCCATGACATAGGGCAGAGAGGCAGCGTGGTCCAAGTGGAAGCTGTGCGGCGTGTTAACCATGTCAGGGAAAGCATCGGTCATGGACCTGCGGAGCATAGAGTGGGAAAGCAGAAGCCGAAGATTGAATGAACCAAGCTCACGGTCACCGGCACACGACGAGAAGTGGTGGAAAAAAGATTTCGATTTGGTTTATATACATACTGCTGGTCAAGCTGCCTAGGCGTGCAGGGTATGGCATGCAGATGCAGGCAGTCAAGGGAAAGGCGTGTGAAGGGTGGAAAGGTGTGCCGGTGCGATGACCGCGGTGGTAGCGAGCAGTTCAGGGAGACTTACTGAGTGATGAGAAGAATATCGACAGTGCTCAAGTCGAACTCGTCGTAGAAAGGTAGAGAGGCCAGGCCGTCGTAGGCAGGATGCGCACCAGCGTCGAGCATGACAGTCTTTCCCTTGTATTGTATAATGTGACATGAACGCCCGACCTCGTTCCCACCACCCAAGCAGAGAAACATCAACTCGTCAGAGGGGTCGACGGGCTCTTCGGGCTCGGGCGTGGCCGTGTCAAGCTTTCGTTTTGTAGCCATGGCGAGGGGTGGTGGTGGTGGTGGTATGGAGGTTGTTCGCGCGTCGTACGAGGATGGAGCGTTTCCACTTGTTACGTCGTCTCGGGATGCGCGTCACTTGATGTGCAATGCGGGACTGTTGATGACGATGTTGTTGTTGTTGGTTGATGAGGATGAAATCAGTGAATGGGCAGGCGCGGAGCTCGAGGAAGGGACGGTCGGTCGAGACGGAAGCTTCCGGCGCAGTGTTCGAGGTCGAGCGTCTGTCGGGGCATGGCGAGCATCTCAAATGCAACCTTGGCCAGCAAACCAACCATGACTGCATCCACCTCCACCTAGCAACAAGACGCTCACACATTCCAAACGCACGCTTTCTGGTCGCCTTCACCGCCACTCGCCGTATCCTCTTTGACTCCGCATCGTCTCGTATACTCGACTGCACATCCCGGAATGCTCTGTTAATCCATCCTTCCATCCACTACATCTTCAGCTGCGCTGCGGCCACGGCCGCAATACATATCCCGTCGCATAATCCAGCACAATCGCCATCATGTCGCACAACATGTCTCCCTCGCAGCCGGCCCCTCCACAGCTGTCTCAGCAGCAACAGCAACAGCAACAGCACACACATCCTCATGCTGCTCAGCAACCACACCAGTCGCATCAGCCCATGCAACCTGCTTCACGTCCTTACTCGCCATACTCGAACGCTTCGTCTCCCACTGGAATCGCCCTCCCTCCTGCTAAGAGACCACGCCTTTCGCCTAACCCCCAATCACCGCACACGGCCCACAGCCCGTATCCTCCGCCGCCTGCTCTTCCCGAAAGTCCATACGCCAACTACTCACCCATGACTGCTGGGAGCCCGCCTGCTTTCAATGCACCTCAACCTTATGCTCCTTCACCCGTGCCTGGCGCCATGGGCCCTCCCCCGCGACCGAATCAGGACAAGCCTGAAAAGGAAGACAAGGAAAAGATCACCGACATCAGCGACGTCACTGATGTCTTCCACGGCTCCGGTATTGACCTGAGGGAGGAAGAAAACTACATGACCAGCACCTACAGAAACGTGCACAAGAACCCTTCTTTCAACTCTTCCTTCGGTTCCAACGCAACTGTCGCTTCGCCAAACAACAGCTTCGGTCTGGTCTCGCAAGGCAGTTTTGGAACACAGCCTGCTTTCGGAGGAAGTGGTCCCATTTCCCAACCAACCGTCTCGCAGGAATCCATCAAGGAGGAGCTCGATCGCAAACACCGTGCTGCTGCACTTGCGCTCAATGAAAAGCGCCAACAACACTTGAACGATCCTTTTTTGCAAGCCAACAACATCCGTCACCGCATGCACAGGATAGCCTACGATCAAGGTGTCGCACTGAACGTGGAAGGGCTGTATGATAAACTCCCGGAACGTCCACAGGGTGTCCAGGGCGTCTCGGCAACTGGTCCCAACGGCACTGCTGCAGCCGTCAAAGCACATGGTCTACTTCAAGAGACCGCTCCTCTAGCTGAAATCCTCACCTTGGTATCACTCGCGGCAAACGAAAGAGTGCGTTCTCTGGTCGATGAGTCCTATGCCATTGCACGCGGTAGACGCTACGGCAGCCACGGAGTCGTCCCCCCGAACTTGTCAGATCTTGCCATTGGCGAGAACGAAGCCGCCGCGGCCTCTGGGATACCACGCATCACAAACTCGCCTTGGGAGAAGGTACCTGAAGACAACCTCGAGGGCATCGAGGGTAGTGTTGAGGCCAAGAAGGAGACGCCGGGTAGGTATTCAACCTTCTGACATTTAGTATGTATCACTAATTTGAAGGCCAGAAACCAAACCACTACCGACAAAGTCATTTACCTCGGCCATCTCTACGCATCTGTTGGATTTGGCCAAACAAGATCGTGATGCCGAACGCGAGCGGGTACGCAAGCGCCAGGAACGAGCTAAGCGCGCCAGTTCAGTCGCCAATGCTGACAATGTCAACGGTACCGATCCAACATCTGGACCTGCGACTCCTTCCACGGCGGCCGCCTCAACTTCTGCAGACGCTTCCGGGCAAGCTGCTCCAGAAAAGCCTATGTCCAAGAAAGAACGTGACCGACAGAACAAGATGGGCCAGACCGAAGAGGTTCTGCACAAGAACTCCAACTCAACTGCCGCCCTGCAATTAGGTATGGGTAAGAAGAAGAAGTACAGTTGGTTGACAGGCGGTGCACCGGCGACCCCGGTGAACCCTTACAAGCAGACTCCAAAGGCCACATCAGCTGGTTCGGCTGCGAATGGCGCAAGCGGCGGTAGAAGTTCCTCCAGTGGTGCCGGCGGTACAGATAAGGCGTTGCAAGCACGCGAAAGGAAGTGGGGCAGCTGGAGAGAAGACGGCATCGAAGGTAGAGGCATTCAGATCAGGGATTGGGTTGTCGTTCTTGAAAGGGATGGCAAAGAGAAGAAGGCACTCCAGAAGAGCCTGCTGAAGCTCGACAGCTCCGGAGAGTAAATGGATATGCTGCGTGCTTGCAGAGCATTCCTATGCAAGAGCCTTGGCGACCGTAAAAAGATACGATGGGATGGCTTGAAACAAGATCGGCATTTCAGCGCTGTCCATAATGACATGATATCAATCCAAGTATTCTCGATCCTTTGAGTTGAACCTCGAAGATATGTGCATACTTTCTCTTCTGGCTGGCTCTCCGTTCTCATGTAATTTCATTAATCCTTCGAGAGACCTCTGCGCTGTCGGCCTCTACCAAATGTAACAGACTTTGGCACGAATTTCAGTGCACCCATGGAATCAGCAATGTCATCCATCGAGGTATCCTTAGATGACGTGTGACCTTTGGCTTTGGCTTCTGTATCCTCAATCACCATATCATCCGCTGGTTCCAAGGGAGTGCGTGTGTTTTGGAAAGGGCTCTGTTCATGGACCGCCTTTGTGACACGAAGTCCGCTTTTCTTCTGGCCTTTGCCCTCTGGCCTCAGTAATGAAGTGCGATTGTCAGAGCCGTGGTTTACAATGTAAAAATCATAGTTCTTTGGGAACATGTGCTTGTCGACTAGGTGCATACGTCGCTTCTGTGGAGTGCTGCAGACCTTTTCGCAACCCTCGACGAAGCAGTGATATGTCTTTTCTCCCCTATCGCGCTTGATGGAACTGAGAGAATCGTGGTTTTCGGCGATGTGGAGAGAGAGAAGATGACTTGAAGGGAAGTTCTTGCCGCATTCTAGACATCTGTTGACGTGTGATTTGTGGTAGTGGACCTCGTAGTCGTCGTACGTCGCAAAGTTGACAAGTCCATGGGGAGGGAGAGCGCAAGTAATGTCTCGACTTGTGATGAATTGGATTTGCGGGTCCAATTGCGTATACTTGCCAGGCGGTTGCGTATCCTGGATGATTGGGTGATCGATGGGTGATGTATGATGTTCTTCAGAGTCCGACTCTGTCCTTGCACGTTTTGACATGGCGCTGAAGGCGCTGGAGGGTTGGTTGTGGATGTATCAGACGAGAGACAGGGTGCTGGGCGATACAAAGATGGGGCCATTTTTAGCCGCGAGAGGAGGGTCCGAGGGCCTACAAGAGCCGCGACTGCCTCAGCAGCACTCTCGACGAACATCGCGCACAGCGGCCGTCGTCACTGCAGCAACTCGTCCATACTTGTTGTTCGCCCCCATCTCTCGAGTTCGCGCCATGGATCTCACCGGCTCCTCCGCAATTCCCGGTTGTCACGTTTACATTTGACCTCTCGCACCACTTGGTCACCGCCGACCCGGTCAAAGGCGCTCTATGACGAGCGCCGTCCTCTGAAATGGAACCCGCCGGCGACCAGGCCCTTGCGTATGCAGACAGATATACACTTCAAGCCGGACCGCCACTTACACATCCTCCAGCAAGGCCATCGCCCTCGACCAAGAATTTACGCAAACGCTACAAGCCGCCGACTCTGCTCTGGACCGTGTCTTTCTAGCGTTGCAGCAGTGAGTAGAAAGGTGAATGCTCCTCTTCCAACACCAACGGGGCGTCGGTGTCACCCTGGTTAACTCGCTCGTGGCTGCGTGCTCTTGGCGAGTTCGCATCCGTTTGTATGTGGTTGCAGCTCTGCCATTGCCTATCAGAAGAGAAGTACCCAAGAAGCCCACCAGATGATAGTGAATTGTCAAGAAACAGGATGTCGACGAAGGAATGATGGAAGTTTGAGCGGATCATCCTCGCATGCAACTTGATCGAATGTCTGCGGAGGAGTGATTTACAAGACGGGTAGTACGGCATGGGAGCAGCCAAGCAGCCTCAACAGAGGTCAGAGGTGTGTCGATCTGGGGAGCGGCAGATCGTCGTCACCCGAGCCACGAAGCTGGACTCTGGAGACAGGGTGTTGAATGAGGGGTAACTATGTAAAACGTCCAATCTTCCCGTGTTTTGAAAGCTCGATGAACGACTGCTCATCCGGAGATGACCTACTCTCATCTTGTGAGTCCAGCTTCGTATGTACGTCGTAGCAGGGTAGAGTTCAATGAAATTGTGCCGTGGGTTAGATCAGGCGTGAAGTTCATCTTGGGAATAGTGTGGGATTATGGCCACGGAGAAACGCACATGCATAGTCCCGTCCGAGCAGTCGAAGTCAATAATTGCCCGGCGCATTTGGAGAGGGCTTGGTAGCCTGGTGGGTAGGTTGAATCGGTGATCGGGCGATCTGACATTTGCTAGACACGGACGCCGTTTACTGATCTAGTAGTTTTGAGAACCTCTCAGCCGAGATAGACATGCAAAGCCAACAAGACAGGCTGGAGAGAGTCACTTCCTCATCAGTTCGGCAGCTGGGGTGCTTGAGCGAAGAAATGGAAGAGGCTGGAGACATCGAGACGGCACTCTGGAACAAGCGCAACCCAACCGAGGCTTCTGCGGAGCGTATCAAGACGAGTTTGGAGCAAAGGGTAAGAACCCTGGCACTGCCACGTGCGATTGTATACATGTACAGAAGACAGCAGTAGTGGCTTGCCAGCTTGGGAGTGTTGAGACCGAATGGGAAGGCAGCGGGTACGACGACTGTGCTCAAGCGAACAAAGCCCAGCCTTGTGCCTGACTAGCGAGCGACTGCTTCATCTGCGCGGCGAATTTGGAAGCTTTTTGATTTACCTCTTTTGCATTTTGCTAGAAGCTTCTCACCAACAGTAAATAGTTTGGGGCCAAGAGCAGCAGTCACGGCGTAGAAGGGGGAAAAGGGGTGGGATAACGATAGTGGTGGTAACGTAATGATCAGGAGAGGATGGTCACTGGAGCAGACAGAGCAGGCCAGAGTGGTGCAGTCTTGTCCACAGACTATCGTACGTTGCTCACCTGGTCAGGTCTGCTATGGCCATGTGGTGTACCTCGCACGAACAGGTACATCAGTAGCTTGTTCGTATGTAGCATGGACGGCTGACGCAATTTTCATGTCGTCGCAGGCTCGCAGAACGGACCCTGAGGCAGACAAGATTTACAATGCAACGGCTGCACCCAGGGAACAATGGCCGGTCAGTGGTCACCGGTGACCACCGGTGGGCATCGCGGAGGGGCGGAAGCAGACTCGTTTGGCGGAAGTCTAAACAAGAGGTGCAAACGGGCCTGACAGTCTCGGCACCTGCGCAGTGTTCTTAGTGTACACAGACAGCTATAGGCGTAATTCATGATTGTTGGTGCGCTGCGGGCGTGGCATGTATCGGCGGACTGCAAGGGACGTTTGTACAAGCGGACTGGACCGTAGGGTTTCGTACATACACCCTTGAGTCTGCCGTTTGACAGCGACTCGCTCTACGCGTGTGTTTTGTTGTTGTGGCGAGAAACATGAGCCAGTCTGAAGCAAGAGGTGCAGTCATGAACTGGTAAGTCGACATAGATGACATGCAAGCATACTTAAGCAGGCGGCACGAGATGAGATGGCTGCTCAGGGCTGACACGACCCTTGTCCAGGGACTGGCAGCAATTCACGCCGTCATGCACCCCGACCACGACCGTCTTTGACAATGATGTCCACAACAATCACAACGACCTCAATGCCCACCACAATACCACCAACAACGCCAATGCCGCGACACACACGCAGACGACGCACTTTCACGATGCATGCCCGACTTATGACCATGTCCACCAGAAGAGAGACTCGATAGCATCGATAGCCACATCGGCCGACGGCACGACACAGAGCTATGTCGCCTATCCACAGCGACTTCAACAATACCAACAACAACACCCCTACCAGACGTATGAATATGCCACGAGCCCGGTATTTGCACAGGGCCAGGGCCAGGACCAGAGCCAGAGCCAGAGCCAGAGCCAGGGCCAGGGCCAGGGCCAGTCTCAGGTGTTTCAGATGCACACTCCTCCTCCGACCCGTGGCTCGTCAATCAAACGCAACCCTCGGCGGCTGGACAAGCCCGTCTCGGACCCGTCTACCTTGTATCAGCCCGAGTTTAGTGCCGCTGCCTTCAGCTTCGACGTACCTCAGCAATCTTTCGACTCTTGGAGCCAGCCTCCAGTAACAGCTTCGGCCCCGTTGTCAGCTCCTGCCTGGACTGCAAACGCCGACGATCCCTTTTCACACTGGTCCGCTCAATCCTCACACCCTTCTCAACACTCGCTCCTCCCTCAACCCTCCCAACGTGCTCCTCCTCCGCAATCGTCGGATCCGCCGCGTCCCGTCATCACCCGCTCCACCAGTTCCAACAACGTGCCATATGCTACCCCTACGACCACCAAAAAGCCTTACGTGCCATCTAGTGGGCAATCAACCCACCTCTACTCGTCTCCGCTGACGACTCACTTTGCCAGCGTTCCTCAAGTGCGGCCTGCATTACCCGAGAAGCCGTGTCTAGCCCCTGCCTTTCCTTCAACCTCACGTCCAGCTTCGCCCGTCAAGAGTGGTGGCCTGCAGCGAAGCAACACCGTAGGCACTTTCCTAAAGCCGAGTCCCAACCTTGTGTCCAAAACCCCCGATACAGCAGCGTCCCTTGCTCGGAGCAATTCCGTCTGCAATCTCCCGCGTCGGTCCTCTCCCTTGAAGCGCATAGCCCGGGATTCTCTTTCTTCGATTGCCGAGACGTCGCGGCCCCAGGTTCGCACATCAGTCGTTCTAACCATCGATGCCAACGGTATGGCGAGGACGGAAACCAAAGTCATCCAAGAGAGTCCCACCCAGCCCAAGAAGGACACGCAGTCGACCAAGGAAAAGTATCCCAATCTGTGGGACGACTCAGACAGCGACTCAGACTCGGTGTCTAGTAACAAATGGCCCGGCCGCCACGATTCTCTTGCCCAGAGCACTGCTGGGCAGCAGCGATCAGCCAAAATGGCAAGGCTCGACAAGTCATCTGAGAGCCTCGAGATGGCACAGCTGCATCGTTCCAACTCGACGGCTTCGATGAAAACGCCATGCAAAGCTGCCTATGCGGCCGCCATTCAACTGAAACGTCAGGGCAGTGCCAAGAAGCAACAGCGGCTATCGAGCGTGCAAAGTAGGCGCAACACCTTGTCATCTTTGAACAGCTCTTTTGAGAACTTGGCTGCTATGGACCTCAACAAAGACGACGTGCATACGCAGACCGACGCTGGTTTCGCCCTTCGCCAGGCTGCTCTGAGCCGCGTCTCTCCACCCGGTAAGCCAGACCATTGTCCTTTGAGCCAAGCTCATGCTAATCAAACCATAGTCCAAATCAATCGCTCAGTCCGGTTAGAAGTTATGCCTTCCAGTGTCTCAGGGCCCCGACAGATACCACAGCCACAACGTCCTCGTCAGCTACAGCAAGTACAGCAAATACACCAGGCACAAGAATTACAACCATCTTTTCAAGTCCAGCAGATACAACAACCTCAACCACAGAGACCTCAACATATGCGGCAGGTCCAACAAATGCAAATCCAGCAACTGCCGCAGAGCAACCAAGGATACACACATACACACGCGAAGTCGCATAGTGTTAGCTATCCAACGGCAACCTCAACAGCATCCGTCTTTGATCCCCGTGGCTCTTTCATCATGGACTATACGACCATGAACTTTGCTCCTCCTCCTCCTCCTCCACAACAACAATTCACGAACGACATGAGTTCCATGACACGATGCATTTGCCAAATTCCATTCGATGACGGTAGGATGATCCAATGCAGCCTCTGTGGCATGTATTTGCACTCTGGTTGCGTCGGTCTCGATCCGTCACAACATGCATACGTCTGCGCTTTCTGCGTCAGTGCCAATCCTATGCAATACGGACACCCAGTACGGTCAAGTTCAATGCAAGATTTCAACGCATGGACCGCTCTCGGACGCTGAGACATGTTTTACACCACGCCCACAAGTACACTTCTCGCGAGGCATTTTTTCGTCTTCCTGTGTTGAACGGATAGACTGAACGATGTTGCGGGACAGGAACACTAACCCCGGGTAGAAGTGCCTGGTTAACGATTCTCCTCTGTAACCTTCAACGAGAATCATGCCATCGCACTATCAGGGTTAGACCTCTGAGATCGACTTCGTGTCGTTCCAGGCATATGATTTGGTACTTTCGTCTTTACTTGCATCGTGACAGACATAGCGAGTGTCTCTTCTCATCATACCTTTCTCTTGTGCGTCTGGGCGACATTGGCGATTTGTTTGTTTTCAAGGCAAAAAGCTCGTTGGATTAAGCAAGAGCATCACAAGAGTTGTGCAATGCACAAGATGGAGTAAAAGGCTGGGTATCATTTGTCAAGATAGGTTGATGACACCCTATAGGTTTGGAATGTTCATTTGCATACTCATGTCACGGTTGTTCAACAAGATGATGGAACCAAAGCTTGCAGAGATATTGAGCTGTGTAAACATCCATGGCCCAAGGTCATCTGGGTCTTCCCCCAAGGGGCAGAGACCTAAAGTTGACGTTGTTGTGCGGGTCTATAGACACACAGTCCAGAGGTGAGGTCAAATAGAGGACATGTGTCTCGGATGGAAAAGGCTAGCCAGGTCCCGATGACAACAAGAGGAGTTGGAATATTCGATGCGGGTCTCGAAGCACACTCAAGACAGGATGTCTCTTTGTCTTTGGATAGGTAGGCCAAGTACGCTACACAACGCTATAGATATGAACGCGAAGTTTCGAGTGGGGATTATCGACTCTGGACCACAGTCGTTCACAATCTCTCTCGATCAAATCGGAACTTGAAACACTCGAATCGCATCTCAAGACGATACGCATTTCAAACAGGAACTCAAACCATATCAACAACGACAACTTCGCATTGGCAGTGCTATTTTGTACCTCTACTCTCCAACAACAAACGAATATCCTGTCACCGCGATCCCGTGGGCATCGAGAACATGACAGAACATGACATCGACCACCAACAAGCTTCATCAGCGGCGTCGACATCTTCATCTCTTTCCTACCTTTCGTTCACTCAATCGCCTTCTCTTGACCAACCGGAAAGATGGACTCCGCGCCGCCGTCACGCGCCTCCACTGATATTACCTACACATCGTCGCGCCAGAAGCTACGCCGACCTCCTTCCTTTTGAAGTCAGCCAACTAGCTTCTGTCCTTTGCCACGGTCCGCCCATCAACGCACCTCGAGATGGAGCCGTCTGGACAACCTATGTGTCCCACACCAACGAACGTATGGCTCTACTCGGCTCCAAGTTGAGAGCTGCTGCTGCACTTCCATCCTTCCTACCCTGGTCCGTCAATCATGGCCTGTGCAGCCTGCATCGCCGTCTCAATGCCAAGCCATTGGAAGACATCTTTGCGGCTCTACGGTATGAGGTCGAGGTCAGAACACAGGAGGTCTGGCAGCCTGTTGCGCTAGCTGGAGGTCTGTCGGCTTTACAAACCGAGCAGCTTGCCTTGATGGATGAGGTGCAGGCACTATGGCTCTCATCTGCCCACTTCATGCAAAAGTTCAATCGCTTGCCTACTCCCAAATACGGATATCAGACTGATGGCTGCATCGCCTGTATCCTGGCACGAATGGGAGGAAACCTAGAGATCGTCATGGCCTTGGGTGCATTGCTACTTGGTTCGATGCGCAGATCTGATATGCTGAGCACTCGCGTCTGCTTTTGTCGCGAGTGGGTGAGGTATATCGTGGGCGATGTCGATTGTGTAGACACTGCTCTCGCCAAGATGGACGGAATGGGAACGAAATTCCGGGATGCGAGAAGATGGGCTCGTCAGCGAAGGGAAGCTACGAGCGAGCAGCCAGACAGGAATCTTGGGCTAGGAGGCATGCCATATGTACGGCCAAAGCGTGTATCCAGTCGCCAGAGGGCTGTCACTACCGGTCACCAAGACACTCTTGAGACTGGGTTGAACAACGTCAATGGCAAACAGCAAAATCCGAGCCAAGGTCACAGTCGCCAAAGAGCTGTCACCGCAGGCCAGAAAGCCTTGTCTGAACGTTACTCACCCGAACAGCTCTCTCCTGAGCCAATGTTGGCCCATCAACTTCCCTCAGAACTGCCGTCGAGGAAGGGGTTCGTGGCGCATGCGGAGTATGAGGATGAAGGTGAGTTTGGCGAAGGCGTCTTGATGGCATCTGGAGATATGGTTTCCAGCGAGGTTGTGCTGGTAGGAAGATGACGGGGGGTGGTGTCGGTGGCGTCTTTTTGACTTGTTTCACTGACGACGCTTGCGTCGAGAAGGATGTTCCTCTCTTCCCAGCTTTCTTGCTGAGTTTCTGGTTGACGTTGTCTTCGAAGTGGTAGGCTGAGCTGAGGTTGGAATGCTGGCGGCGACGACGTGGAGGGTCCGGGAGGGTGATGTTGAGGTGTGGGTGAGTTTTGGGTGGAGTAGTATTGCTCGGGCGACGACAGTTCTGAGGGAAGTTGATGGGCCAACATTGGCTCAGGAGAGAGCTGTTCGGGTGA
>Ga0115848_100086_pt2 | contig 24030 bp, 30 predicted proteins | sample InSIn3gowninarea_FD_83862 | JGI IMG/M metagenome (GOLD analysis project Ga0115848, IMG submission 83862) | reverse complement strand
TATATAGTGGATTGTTTGACATCCACAAGATTAAACATTTTAGCAAAGTTATCCTATGTATGTAACACTTATTTATAATCTAATATAACATGGAGATATCTTGCCCTCTGTACTTTATGTCTATTTACTTGTGCTATGTTTATTGTATGGTGAGTGTTAGTTAATATTGTGGTCATGTATTATAATTGCAAGAACTTGAGAATGAGAGAGTTGTATGTTATTCTTCTTCTTAGTTATGGATTATTACTTGTGTGCAGTGATGCTCGAGCTTCGTAGTTTATTTTTTTGCTTTCTGTTATTTCATTTCTTGCTTTAAATTATGTTATTTGTCTTTTTCTTGCAATTCTTAACCTTTTAAATATTTAATAGGAACCAATCTATAATATGGAGATTGAGCATAAACTCCCATAAGCGCATTATCCCATAATTTCTACTCTTTTAAGGCTAATCAAGCTATAATCTTAGGTGTAGAGCATATGCTTACCAGTCCAAACCAATCGATTACACCTCTTCGATCAACACTGCCCTACAAGATCAAACCCCCACTGAGAAAAGGGCCACATAAACTGAATGGGATTAAGTTCTTGCATGAGAAGATGCTACAAATGAGAATGTTGTTGACACTTAACATATTTTTTGACATAATCATGATAATCTTTTTTCATATTTATCCAATAGTACCCCATCCGAAGGATACACTTGGTGATGGCTATACCATTGAAATGACCTTCACAAATGCCATCATAATATGTGTGAATGGTAATGAGTTGATCAGTAAGCTCAAGAAAACACAACATGATACTATCATATGATCTCTTATAGATAACATCTCCTAGGATAGCATAACGAGTAGCTTTTTATTTAAAGGTATGCTTCTCATTAGTTGATAAATCAAGAGGGGTGATATTCCCTTTAAGATACTCATGTAACTCTTTATACCATTGATTACGAGGCTTGATTGTAATCTCACTGATTGAAGTTGATAGAAGACTCTAAGGTAATGATATTTTAAAAATAAACTCCTTCATTATCACAATCTCAATATGATGGATATGTCGATGATGATTGGGAGGAATCAATAATCCTAAAGACATCATAGTATCTACAAAATGATTAGAAGATCGAGGGGTGGCTTCGTTATTATAGGATTTGAATCATTTTAGCAAACCCAAAGCTATATCTCTATAGACCTTCAAATTTTCATTATGACACTAATAGGTACCAAGAATATGATTGACTACCAATTGAGAATCTCTATAAATGATAAGACATTCAAACTTAAGTTTAATAGTAGCTTTAAGACCTAGGATCAATGATTCATACTTAGTATTGTTATTGGTACAAGGAAAGTCAAGTTTGAAATAATAAAAGATGGGGATCCCCTAAGGGATAAAGAAGATAACTCTAACCCTACCACCTTGCTCAAACCTTGAACTGTCAAAGTACATAGTGATGTTAAAGTCTTCCTAAATATCTACAGGATCATCTAACTCATCAACTTTGAAAAGATCCTTGTCAGGGAGGGTGATCTCAAGAGGAGCGCTAGACTCAATGGAAACCTCTATAACTGATCGACAATCACTTGACCCTTAATTCATTTCTAGCTTTGAAAGAAATATAATCCACTTTATAGTGCACGTATTGTGATACATCTTACTCATCATATATTTCAAAGGATTGATCCTATAAATAATATATGTAGTATGATTGACAATATACTGATGAAGTTTCTTAGCCACAAACATAACTATAAGAGAAACCTTCTCGATGTAAATATACTTGATCTAATAATTTAGATAAGGTAATAAATGGCCTTCTCCTTAGCTTGCTCGTTCTTCTATGCCAACATTACACCTAAGGTGAAGTTCATAGATGATAGATACATATAAAACATGACTCCTTCCTTAGGAGGAATGAAGATTAGGGGATTAAGAAGGTACTTCTTGATATCATCAAATTCTTTATGATAATCTTCTTCCCATTCAAATTGGATACCCTTCTTAAGAAGATCATTAAATGATCAATATTTATCTAATAACTGGGCGATGAAGCATCTAATGGCCTGGATCTTACCTTGGAGACTCCTCAAGGTGTTAAGATCATACGATAAAGGCATACTGGTAATAACTATGACTTTATTAGGGTCGATTTAAATACCTTGATTGGATACAATGAACCTAAGGAGTTTACCAAATATGATGCCAAACACATACTTTTTGGGATTCAATCAAACATTATGCTTAAGAAATTATGCAAATACTTTATCTAAAACTTCCCAATGTTAATCTTTAGTCTTGGAATTGGATAGAAAATCATCAATATAGTATTCTACCACATCGTGCATCATATTATGAAATACATAGATCATGTCATGTTGATAGGTAGCATTAGTATTTTTGAGATTGAAAGGTATAATCTTGTAGCAAAAAGTTTCCTAGGTGGTAGTGAATGCAGTCTTGTATTGATCCTAAGGAGAAACCCAAATATGATTATAACCAGAAAACCCATCCATAAGGGATAAAATCTCATAACTCATAGTGTTGTCCACCAAGATGTTTATGTTAGGTAGTGGAAAGTCATCCTTGGGATATGCGATATTGATATTTCTAAAATCTATACATACTTTGATCCATCCTACAGGCTTACTGATAGGAACCATGTTAGAGATCCACTAAGGATAGTCAATCGAACATATAAACTTGGCATTTAATAACTTATGTATCTCTTCTTTGATATATAGGGATTAAATTGGATTGATATGCTTAGGCTTTTTCTTGATTGGTTTGGCATCAAGTTTAGTGGCTATGTTGTGCATAATAACATTTTGATCATTCTTGATATATCCTAATATCCAAAGGTAAATATCTTGATATACTTTTTTAGTAAAGATGTGGCTATGAATCTCTCTTTGGCATATAAGATATCTCCTAAGTAGATAATATTGGGGTTGGTTGGATCGTTATTACTATCAACCTTGACTAACTTACCTATGTGCATGTGACATCCATCCTTTAACTATTTAAAAATTGGAAGATAGGTTGCATCATCTATGTACAAACTATTGAAGAAGGAGGTCGAGACTAATTCATCAACCTTATCAAAGTAATCAAAAGGTAAAGATTCATTACCCAAAATAATAGAAGGATAAAATGACTCAAAAGAGAGACCCACAGATGTAGGATCGATAGAAATATACAATTCACACTCAAGAGAGGGAACAAAAGAATAATGATCCTTAATGAAGACCATTGAAATATCCAAGATAAGGTCACATGATGAATCATGGAAGAAACTATTAGGCATGGAACACTCAGAAGCATGGGCACTAGATTGATCAAAATAAGGGGTGAGATCATGCTCATCACAGTATGACATCTCTTCCTATAGAATATTGAGATTAGCAAACTACTCTTTTAGGGGCCATGATACCCAATACTGCATTTATCTCAATCAAATTGAAATACAATGAAAAAAGGATGAACTTAACCTTGCTCAAATTTTCCTAGGCCATATCCTTATCACTTCCATTTGGTAAATAGTTTACATGCTAGTTCAGCATAAGATAGATATTCAATTTTAGCATAAAATTTCTTCTAAATTTGATGCTTAAGGGGTATGTCCTGAGGCTCATCGAGATCCACATAAACAAATAAAGACTGGTTGGGATACAAACCTAGTGGGATGAGAGAGCCTTGGGCAAGTGGAGAGTCTAAATATCTTCCCAAGTCTTGTACAAAAGGAATATAGAAAATCACATCTTCAATACGATACTCCCCCTTTCTAAGACATTCATACTTAATAAACTTAATGGACGATGATGTGATTTAGTTAACAGTTTATTGACCAAAGGCATCAACCTAGGAGTAAAATGGTACATCTTCTTGAGGTGGATAAGATACCAAATAGGATGAAGACAAGTGGAACTAGTCCGATGGAGGCACCTGATGAAATGATGGCCCATTAGTCCCATTGATGGATGTGAACAATGTTTGATGGCTTGAAGAAGTATGCATAGGTTCTTCAGATGATTTACCATCATGATGCCTAAAGAGATGAACATCTTATGGAGATGATAAAGATGGCTATGAAGATGAGGTATATTGAATAGGTGGAAGAGTCAAGGATGAAGGTTCTAATGAATGAGAGGAGGTGGATTCAGGATGATCATTCACTAAAATAGTGATAAGAAAAAGAAACCCACAAAGCATATGAGAAAACTTAGGAGAGAAACTTGAGTTACAATGGTTAAGGGGATTAAGATCACCAACAATGCAATAGACCACTCCCATATGTAGGTACTTAAGATATTTGTGCAATGCATAAGGTACCGATTCCATGTTTTCTATCCATGATTGACCCAATAGGTTATACTGCATCTCACCTTTGACCACATGATAGGTTGCTAAAATCTCTTTAACATCCACTTTGATAGGTAGAACTATTATGCTATTATGGTTACCAAAGTGTTATTAAAGACCCAAATTGTAAGAGTAGGAGCATTGAAGAACTTAATTGATATCTCTAATCTATCAAGATCCATTGAAGATATAATATTAATCATTGATCTATTATCTATCATCATCCATTTGGACGATCGAGAGTCAATATAAGCGATGATGTATAGGGTAGGGTGATTTTACTTATCTGACTCGAAGTGTTGGATCTCATCCTAATAGAAGGTGATACCATGTCGTGTGATATATTGAATAACCCCTATAAAATATTTGAAAGAATTAGGATTACGAGCATCTAACTCAATGGATTGGAGGATGCTATTCAAAGCTTACATGTGCTCTGATGATTATTAGAATAAATCCTAAAAGGAAAGCTTTATCTGATTGGTTCTAAGCTGTTATACAATCTAAGTCTAGGAGCTTGAGCTTGAATCTAAATCTGTACTCGAGGTGGTGAGATAGGTTGTTAAATTTGTGCCTCTTGAGGAGGGGATGAAGGTGGCCTATTTGTACTATGACCTATCCTGATAGTAATTCCTATCATATTGGTGTCATGTACATCAACTATCTGGTAAGCTGGCAGGGGATCTATACTACCAGTGAACTTATAATCTGAAGTGATGTTAATACCATCTATAAAGGGAAACTTTGATGCTGAATTATTAAAATCGATGAACTCATTACTTTTATTAGCATTGTAATCATGAAATACCTATTGGGTTATCTCAAATGATATATAATTAATGCTATTATTATATCAACAAAATGGATCATTAAATACACCCAAGTCATAGTTAGGTTGCATAATTGAATTTCCTATGGAGACCTAACCATTGTTTATCAAATGTTGTATAATGTTTCTCAATTAACTAAACTTGTTTGTGTAGAAACTAAAAAACAACCTACCTATATATTAAAAATTAAAAAAAAGGACCTAAAACATTAACGTTTACTGCAATCATTGGCGCTTGGATAAGGTTGTTGGCATCCGCCTATGAATCACCAATGATTTTGCTACAAAAATAGCAAACCCAAAAAAATAAAGGATAAACGATAGCTCATCATCCTCTCTGGAAAGAAATGGATAGAAGGGGTTAGTCACTACCTTCGTTAGCACCAGACTCGCACACCCTTGCTATTTTAAGTTAATGATAAGCCTTGACCCCCCTTTCCTAGCTTTAGAAAATTCTATCTTTAAACATTGAAAAATCTATAAATATAGGCTTAAACAAAGTAATAAGGGACCCAATTTTGAAGTAAAGTTATGTTACCAAAATAGAGATAGAACTAGGATTGTTGTAAGGTTTTGTTTCTTATTTTAGTGTTGCTTCATGCTTTGTTTCAAGTATATTGATATTTTTTATAAAGTGTAGGTATGTTTAATATTTTGGTTGAGCATGTGTGTAGGGTCCATAGGTGCTGAGACGTACTGAAGATTGTAGATATTAAACATACTAAGGATTAAAGATAGAATTGGAAAAGAGGGTTTACATCAACCATTCAAATTAAAAACTACAAAGACTCTAACGATTAGATATCAGGTGCCAGAATTTTCCCTCAATTGCCAGCATCCTATAAAGGGTCATCGATGACCTTGCAATTACATATTTTTTATTAAGACTTAAAATATTAGTCCTGTAAGATACATTTCAAAAAACCCTTTTTCAAAGCATCTACTATTGTAATTTGAGGTCTTCCAAAAGATTAATAAAATGAAAGTTTGTTTTAACTGTATTTGTCTTGTATGCTTACAAGGTTTATTTTTTGATTGACATTTTTGGCATGGAGGGCTAAACATTCGATGATAGGGAAGTGTTTTGTTATGTATAAATATGATTTCTCTATCTTCTATTGTTAGCCTAATTTACCTAATTTACTAATTTCAAATTTTGTGATTTGTGTTTTTTTAAGAACTTGTAGGAAATACCAAAGACTATTATCGAACATCGATGACTTGATAAAAATGCTAGTGACTCAGAAAGAACGTCAATGATTGAAATACAGGTCCTATTATACCCCTTTTGCATTATCTTACATTTACACATTAAGTAAAAGAGGGTAAAACTTCATAATTTTTTTTTTCTGATTTTTGTGTTTAGGATGCATGTAGGTATGGGTAGAAATTTTAAATGCATTTTTGACTAACTTATTTTATGTATAATGCAATTGTTTATTTTCATGTTTTGAGAAAAAGGGTATGCACATAATTAATACTTCTTATCCTGGCTACTTATTGTCTTCCTTTATGCTTTATGCGATCTGAGGTGACCAAAATAGACCTAATAAGAAGAAGGAATTCATCTTATATATCTTTTTTATCACTCACATTAATTTGATCAATATATTTACACATAATGGCTTCTTACCAAGTCTACCCTTACCACTCCAATGGAGGTCGAAGGGATATGTGACAAGTAAGAAGATGTAAGTTACTACACCATAATACTTCCTTAATTGGAAGAAGCAAATGAATCACATTTAATTTGGAATAAACGTAAGGTAAATGAATCAAGTTTTGGGTAGTTAAAGCATTAAATGGTTAATTAATTAGTTTAATTTATTTTTTACACTTAATACTTTTATTCGCTAAGTAGGCCTCTGCTTTTGCACCATTGAGTGATCCTAAGCATGTTGAAAAAAAAGATGAAAGAAGTAAATGAAATCACTTTATTTTGGAAAAGGAACTTCACATTAATACTCTTAAGGATGTTTGCCCTTACCACTCCAATGGAGGTCAAAGGGATATGTGACTTTTAGAGGAGTAATTGAATCTCATGTACTTAATTTATCTGCACTTAATGGCTTCCTACCAAGTCTACCCTTACCACTCCAATGGAGGTCGAAAGGATATGTGATTGGTAAGAAGAAGTAATTTATCACACATAATACTTTCACAGCTAGAAGGAGTTAATGAACTTCATTAAAGTTGGTTAATGAATCTCACTTAATAACTAAAAAAAATAACGAGGATTACTAGATCAAGATTCATTTAAAATAAAACTTTTGTATGTATCACATTAAAATAAGACAAAAAATGGACATGAATATTTATAAGGGTAGTTTGCATGAGTTTTTTTTTTTTGTTAAAATGCATTTCATGAGACCTTTAGAATATAATTGAACATTAACAAGTTGGATATCATTACCGACCATTAATCCTTATATCTTGGTACCCATCGACTACATCATAAGCCTTAGATCCAAAATTTGGAGATGAATACCAAGTTGTTAGGTTGTAAGTCATCACTTTCCACTAGATGACTATAAAAAAGAGATTATACTTGGATTTAATCATCGAGATAGATCTCAATAGCATCCCTTACACCCCATTGCACTAAGGGGAGTATTCTTAGGTACCAAATTGAGACTTCACCTTAAACATCTTTTAGAGATATCAACCTACCTTATTTAAAAAAACAAAAAAAAAAAAAAAAAAAAAAAAAAAAATAAAAAAAAAAAAAAAAAAATATAAATATATATATATATATATATATATATATATATATATATATATATATATATATATATATATATATATAGTCTATGATAAACATATTGATAAGTAGATGCATGCATTTAGGATGTTTGTGCATAATTATTTTTGTGTACATATAAATATTTTTAAAATTAAAAATCATATCTTATTTGTGTTGTATGTTTTAAAATATGATCCAAACTCGCTCACAAGCAGCTCAACAAAGTAAAGAAACTCAAAGTCCTACTCATTTAGAAGAAGAAAATAGAGCTAGTTTACAATCACTGCAACAAAATCCATCTCATATGCCAACTATTAGATATATACTTCAAGAAGTATATTTAGAAGAATTAGAAACCCATTCAATTCAAAGATTATCTAAATAAAATATTCAAAGATCTGATACATCTCAAAGTACATGTACAAAATCTAATCATACTTTAATAGAAGTAAGAAGGAGATTGACTCAATTATGCATACCTCCAGCTTCTCCCCATATTCACAATCTCTCTTTGTATGGTACTCATTACGATTTAGATGAGTTACTGCTAGAATCATCCGTACAAGTTTTAAAAGAACTAAAACTACCATCAAGAACACATACAACTGATCATGTATTGCAAAAAGGAGAGTTTAAATCAAAGTATGTAAAGGTTAAGAAATTCTTACTGGATGGTTCATTCGTTCTTTCATACATTAGAAGATCGAATTATACACCATCTACGATTTCAAGAGAAATTCATGACATATATGATAAGGTATATATTCATACAACTAGTCTTGTATCACAAAATTTGGAAGGGTTTACTTCCTTCTACAATCTTTATCAGTTATTACAATCTGAACAAAATCCTTATAAGAATCTTATTACTTCAATAATGCAATCGAATTTACAAATCATGCCATTCAAAAGCTTATCTAAAATCCTAAAATCTAGTAATAATCGATAAATGTTACCACCAAACCCTCCATATATTCATACAAAAGAGAAGGTATTATCAAAACTAACACAAGAAGAGTTTCAACAAAATTTAAAAGATTATAATCATGCTATATAAAAAAAATAGGAACAAGGGTTAGTTAAGTTTATGCAACAACATCAAACACCCTTTCAATAAGAAGATCCTCAAGCTTTGTTACAAACCTCTAATATTCAATAACAATTCCCATCTCAAGTTCAAAATACCTCAGGAATAGTTCAACAATTTCAAATGCCACCATAAATTCATTATACTTTAGACATGCCATAATAAGGTCAAAATCCAAAAGCACCTAGGTATCAATATATAGTCGATATGCCTCAACAAAGCCAAACTCCTATAAGATCGCAAGTACAAACACAAAGTCATGCGATGCAAGCGCAATAAAAAGGAAAATAACCAATGTAACAAGAATAAGCTAGTGTTGTTTATAATTCAAGGTACAATATCAGTATTAAAAACTCCAAAAACATAACATTTATCTTCATGAATGTTAAACATACAAGAAAATCCTTATTATAAATCAACACAAGAATTGAATGTAGATGATAAACAAAGTTAATTATAAAATTTTTATGTTGTATGTACAAGAAGGATAATCTACTCTTCAAACAATTCCTTCACAACAAATACCTCAACAAAATCAAATTCAAACAGTGCCATATCAATATCAAACTTCATACCAACAATCACAAGTTAAATTTCAACAACCTATGGTGCAAAGGAAGTATTTACCTAGTCAGCAGCTAAATCCATAAGTTAGTCAACCATTTCAAAATTAGCAAGTAACCCCTCAACTTCAACAATAATTATATACTCAACAGCTAAACCAACAAGCTATATCTTATTCTCAAGTGCAAAGTAATTTACCAAACTATCAACCTATTACACAAAAATCATCTCAAGGTCAAAATATAGAATATCAATTGAGAATTCAACAACAACAACCATAGTACATACAACAAACATATCAAGCACCACAACCATTATAGGTCTTGGGAGCTTCGCAAGAAGTTTCTCAAATGCAAACGTTAACTTATCAACAGCCACAATAATAAATTGCCCCTTATAATCAAGGTTATTATGGACAACCACAAGAAGCTTCCCTAAGATATCAAGAAGAAAATGAACTTGAAATTATTTCAACCAAAACCCATCCAAAAATTATTAAAGAAGATGTTGATGTTACAAAATGTTTAAAACAAATAGAAGACAAATTGCATAAACAGAAAAAAGAAAACCTTCTATATGAGATAATTTGTAGCAAACTAATACATCCAAGTGTTCCCAAAAATGATATACCTTACAAATTCAAACTCCCTAAGATTGAACCCTTTAGAGAAAAAGAAAATCCTAAAGAACATTTAAAAAAATTCAAGTATTCTAGTTATTTGATTGCCAATGATGAGACTTTGATGCTACACATATTTTTTATGATGCTTGCTGGTCAAGCAATGGATTGGTACAATAATTTACTAGAGTATAGTATTAAAATCTACTCTCAGTTGGTGAACCTTTTTCTACAACATTTCAAGATTAATATTAAAGATAAAACTTCTATTATTGATCTAACAAGATTAAAACAATTTTTTGATGAGTCAATAAATGATTTCATTTCATGATGGCAGGTAGTATTGACTAGCATGCCTTATACACTACCTCAAGAAGAATTGGTCAAATTATTTAGTCAAAGTTACTTGAGACCTATAGCTAGTATGCTACTCATGCAACAACATAAAATATTCTAAGATGCTATCTCTCAAGCAGTAGTAATTGAACGAGTTAAAATCTAAGATGGTGAAATAAAAGGTAAAAAATGAAAGAGATATACAAAAACTAAGATACAAACGAATAAGGTGATGCCAGCTAATAAAGTGTCAACCCAAAAAGAAGAAGATGCCAAGCCTACTATAAAAAAGGATGAAGAACTAAAATAAAATCAAAAATTTGAAAGAGATACAAGGTCTTCTAGGACTTTCACACCTTTGTCAAAATCTCTTCAAGATATTCTAAAGAAAATATTAGATCATAATTTAATAAAATTACTTGAACTTTGACCAGATGAAATGCAAAATAAAAATACCAAGTGGTGTTGATAAAATAAATTTTGTAATTATCATCAATATAAAGGTCATGATATAAATAAATGTTGTTCATTAAAATACGTAATTCAAGATTTAATTGATGAAGAAAAGCTACAAGCAGTTGCTTAATCCTAATAAAGATTTAGGTATTTATCAAAATCCTCTTCCATATCATACAAGTAATATTTCATGGAATACAAATCAAGTAACACACGAATGCAATCCAAATTATACAAGCTATGTTTCTATGATTAGAGTTACTACAAGAGTACAAAAAATTCAAAATAAATAAGATGCAATAATAAATCAACAAAATGTAATGCCTAATATACCTAATCCTCAACATCCCAAAGTGTCAATTAAAGAGGCATTACAACAACAATTAAAACTATTAGAAGTTAAGTTATCTTTATTTGATTTGTTACAACAATCTAAAGATCATTGAGATGCGATGAATCATATTTTACAAAAACTTGAGTTAGATATCAATGACCTTGAAAGATTTTCTACTCTTATAGTTAATATAAAATAAATTCAAAAATTGATAATTACATTTTATGATCATGAAGTAAAACATTGAAAAAATTCATCTGAAATTGATCCACCATTACACATTGTAGCAAATGTTGATAGAAAAATATTTAAATGAATATTGATCGATAAAAGATCTGCAATAAATATCATATCAACAATTGTTTTTCAAAATTTAAACATTCCCTTTTCGCATATTAAAGCATCAACTTTACAATTAAAAGATTTTAATGATGTTTTATGTTCAATAGTTGGATCAATATCTGTACCTATTACATTAAGATCAAAGATTATTTAAACTGTATTATAGGTTATTGAAGGGGATATTACATAATATAATATTCTCTTAGGAAGACTATGGATTAAAGATATTCCATGTGTTCTGTCGATATATCATAATTATTTAAAATACATATATGATAGAATAGTTCATTGTGTCTTTGGAGATGATAATCCTTATTCACATTGTAATACTGCAGAAATTCCTAATGAGATTACTTTACCTTCTACTCATTTTTTTATGACATCTTTATCGAAATCTTCAAAAGATGATGATAAATAAAAAATCTTAAAATAAAAAAAATAAAAACAAGTAATAGATATTTCAAAAATACATAATTTATTTTTTGAATCAAATAATTCAAATTCATAAAGAAAAGAATCTTGGAAAAATCAAACACAAATGTTAAACATGTTATATGATGCTTCTTCATCCAAAACTACTGAAGTGGTAACTTTATCCAAAGATAAATCACCATAAGATGAATTAAATAAAATCCTTCACGTAATAATTAAGTTATCTACACTAGGTATCGGAGAGTATAATATTGATGATGTAATATTCAATATTTCTACTGCTTAAAATGTTGGATGACCTTATCAAGATTTGAATGTTGTAGAATAACTTGTTTTACTTGAAAAAAATCTGATCAAACATTATTTGTATATGCAAGAATTGATAAGCCTGATGTTCAACCTATATTAAAAATTAATGAAAAACCATTCTGTAATTCTTTGGATTATTTATCACCTTATGTGCGATCTTTTGTTCAATGATATTTTGATAAATGTCATTGGAAAGGGCATGGCTTAGGATGATATGAACAAGGCCCACGAAATGTAATAGACATACATTATCAAATGCCTATAGATAATATAGGATTAGATTATAAAAGTAATATAAAATATAATCCAAATAAGAATATGCTGAAACTACAACTTGAAAATCTTACGTATGAAGAATTATTTTATCTCCATCATCCATCAAAACTAAATAATGATAATACTTTTGATAAGTTAATACATGATTATTTATTTAATCATGATATATCAATCAATATGATCCAAATTGAACAAATCAACAACAAAGATATAGAGTCTATATTCTTAATTGAAAATAATATTCCAAAAGCATAAGAATATGATGCAAATGATAAAACTTGGATCCCTATACCTAATCAGTTAGAAAAAGGATCACATATAGTGATTGAAAAAATCATTGATGTCAATATTAGTGATGATCCTACTAAATCTAAAATCATTCAGTTAGAAAAATCCTTAACAGAGCAAGGAAAAGAATCATTTGTATTCATTTTGAAAGAAAAATAGTCCATATTCGCATGGACATATGAAGATATGCCTGGTATAGCTACAAATCTCGTTGTTCATAATCTAGGTCTTAAAAATGATGTTGAACTTATCAAAAAAAAATTATGAAAAATGAATCCTACAATAGTTTTAATGGTAAAAGAGAAATTACAAGAGTTACTAGATGCCAAATTCATACAACCAATTGATTATTCAAAATAGATTTCAAATATGGTTTTCGTAAAGAAACCAAATGAAAAAATTCGTATTTGTACTGATTTTAAAGATCTGAACAAAGCATATCCTAAAGATGATATCTCACTCCTCAATATAGATACCTTAGTAGATACCATAACGGGACATAAAATGCTCTCACTTATGGATGCCTTTTATGGTTATAATCAAATAAAAGTTGCTTTTGAAGATCAACATAAAACTATATTTATAACACCTTGAGGAACCTTGTGCTATAAAGTAATGCCTTTTGGACTTAAAAATGATGGAGCAACATATCAAAGAGCTATAACATATATTTTTTTCATGATTACATGCATGATATTATAGAAGATTATGTCGATAACTTATTAGCTAAGTTTAAAATCAGAAAACAACATCTTGAGATACTAATAAAAATATTCAATAGACTACTAAAATTTAATATTCGTCTCAATCCAAAAATATATATTTTTGAAGTTACTTTAGAAAAATTATTAGGGTTCATTGTATCTCGATGAAGAATCAAAATAGATTCTAATAAAATTAAAGCAATAACAGACATACCTCCACCTTTCAATATTAAATAATTGCAAAGTTTATAAGAAAAAATACAAGCAATTAGACATTTTATTTCACAATTATCAAATAAATCTAAACCTTTTACTAAATTGTTAAAAAAGAAGACCATTTTCAATTGAGGTAAAAAACAACAAGATGCTTTAGAAGAAATTAAACAATATTTGTTAACATCTTCAGTATTAAGTCCTCTATGAGAAAATGAACCATTTTTGCTCTATTCATCAGCAATAAAAAGCGCATTAGGTATTATGCTTGCACAAAAGAATGAATACAATAAAGAGCAAGCCATATATTACCTTTAGTCGAACATTGATGGATTATGAACTGAAGTATGTATATATGGAAAAATTATGTCTGACCATTATTTTTGCAATAAAAAATTTAAACATTACATGTTAAATCACACCACTTAGGTTATTGCAAAAGTTGGTCCTCTTAGATACATGATGAATAAAACTTATCAAAATACAAGAACATCAAAATGGATTATGTATTTAACTGAATTTGATCTGTAATTCATCAGCCAAAAATCCATCAAAGGCCAAGTTATAGCTGATCACTTAGCTTAAACATCTTTATAAGATGATAATCTATTTATCATAGAATTACCTGATGAACATGTGTTCCAATTAGACAATGTTGACTTACCAATAGAATTGAAAGAAGAATAGGATATGATAATACATTTTGATGGATCTAAATATGAAAAAAGAGGTGGATCAGGTGTTATATTCATCACTCTATGAGGGATACCAATTCCTTACTCATTTAAATTAGAGTTTCCCTGTACAAATAATAACGCTGAATATGACGCTTTAATCTTAGCCATTAAGATTGCTTTAAAATTAAAATTATGAAAAGTCAAATTTATTAAAAATTCATTATTAATTATCAATCAAATTAACGAAATCTTTCAATGTAAAGAACCTTTACTCCAAAAATATAAGCAAATAGCTAAAAATTTATTATCTTCATTAACAAAATATGAAATCCAAGCAACTTCAAGATCAAATAATAGATTTACTGATGCTATAATGTCAATTGGATCCTTAATACTTCAAAATCTATATCATCGAAATATTCATATTGAAATAGTACAAATAACGAAGTCAGCTTTAAAAATCAATGATCATATATATGATATTTTGGATATCATAATAGAAAAAAAAAAGTGGTATAATCAATTAGTTAAATTTTTAAGAGATGGAGTGTTACCTAAAGATTTGATTAAATCAGCTAAAAAGACCTTCAAATTATGAGCATCTCATTATTGCATGTTAGGTGATATATTATATCGAAGAGGATTCGATGGCATATTACTATGTTGTTTAGAATGGACTTATTCACAAATCACAATTTCATCTGCACATGATGGAATATGCGAAAGATATTTTAGCGAACCTACCATTAAAAAATATTTAATACGCATGGGATATTATTGACCTACAATGGAACATGATTACATTGATTACATTAAAAAATACATTAAATATCGATAGCATGCCCCTCTTTTTGTTCAACCTTCTCAAGCGTTACAACCAATACAGCCTTTATGGCCATTTTCATGATGGGCCTTAGATCTCATAGAAAAAATATCACCTACATCGTCAAGAGGTCATAAATTCATTATAACAGCTATTGAATATTTTACAAAATGGGTCAAAGCTATACCCATGATTTCAACAAAAGGTCCTAAAATAGCTAAATTCATATCACATCATATTATCTATTGATTTGGTATTCCTGCTCAAATTATCATAGATAATGAAAAAAATTTAAAAATAAAGAGGTATTAACCTTATGTAAAGCATATCACATATGAATTAGTTTTTCAACACCCTACTATCCTCAAGGTAATGGTCAAGCTAAAGCTACAAATAAAATCATTCGAAGTATTCTTATTAAAACTATCAATAACTCACATAGAGATTGACATCTTTGAATTCCACATGCTTTATGGTCATATTGTACAAGCATTAGAACACCAGCCGGGGCAACCCCATTCTCCCTTATTTATGGTTCAAGAGCGGTATTACCATTGGAAATCAAAATTTCTTCTTTACGAATTACTTTACAAGACTGCATAATTGATGAAGCAACACAACAAGCAAGGTTAGATCAATTACTACTTTTAGATGAAAAATGAATTCATGCATTAGAACATATGCGTGTATATCAAGATCGTATTAAAAGAGGATTTGATAAGAAAGTTAAGGTACGTGAATTCAATATAAGAGATTTAGTCTTAAAAGAAAATCAACAAACATACCGTATAGAATGATAATTATTAGAAATTTACTCCAAACTGGTTAGGACCTTACATAATTAAGAAAAAATATGGTTCTAGGGCATATCATTTAGCTGATATGAAAAAAAATGAAAAGCATGAACCCATAAACATCACACATCTTCGACCATTTTATAGTTAAAAAATATGTTTTTTTTTGTTGTAATAGTGTACATACCTATTTTTATGTTATTCTTAAAAAAAATGAATGATGATGAGTGATACTATTAATATATATTAATGTATGGACAGATGGCTTTTAAACAATAAAAAAATATCCATGTGATGGATGATAGAAGAGGAATACAACTATTACGTTGGTATGCAAAATCTTGATATTTAGATGATAGAGTTATTACACATGTTACACAAGGGAGTACTTCTGAAATGAAGAATTTCTTACGTTTATTTATTGAGATACAAAAAATGATAATATTAAAAAATCAACCTAATCCATATGATGGATGGCGAATAGAAAACAAAGGAGATGAAATTAATATTTACATTGATAAATCCATGTATTATGTTGATCTTAGATACTATTACGATCAAATTCAAAAGATAAATCTAATATATTTTCATTGGCCTACATCTTCGCCACGACTCATTCTTGATTATTCCTTTAATAATTAGATTTTAAATATAGCATATCATACTCCACAAGATTTGAATAATTTTTTCGATTAGACAAATCAAATTGCAGGAGATCTAAATTATCACAAAATGATTTATGATTTCACCATTTCATTTGTTTCAAAATTTAGAAAATCAAAAAAATTGATTCAAAAAATTAATCGTCACTTTTCTCATATAAAATCAAGATTCTCTTCATTTTCATCACAAGAAAGTTCAATACGAAAATTACCATGCAAAGTTATGCAAACTCATCTTTCACAATTTCATATTGATACATCTAATCCATATTTCATTGAAAGATATCACGATGATAAATATGTAAAAATATTACAAAGAAACCCATGTAAAGTTGTCTCAAGTGTTTTCGTTACCCAAGAAGATAAAAGAAATAATAGCCATATCTTACTATAATGATCGAAGCTCTAAAGCTTGGATATTGAAAATTGATGGGTATAAAGCAACTATCGAAATAAAAATATGGATAGAATCACAATAAAAAATGAGTTTAGTTCATTTATTTCATGTACATTGGCCCTATCACAAACCTAAAATATTTTTAAATTATGTTGATTATGTAAATGTAAAGTATTGAGGAAGAATCATATCATTTATTGATGTTGTCAATAATTATGTAATTCAATATAATACCTCTACAGTTTTGGATCATGATATTGTGTATGATTATACTTCACTTTTTAGTAAGACATGTTCCATATATAATCCTATACATACAAAACTTAGGTTTTAAAGGATGTTTCAATGATTTGATGAAAAAAAGAAACTAAAACTTGAAATTTGTTCTATGCATATTGAAAAGGAATATGTTGATAAACTTATTAGAAATGTATAGCCACTTTCATCATTGTTACAATGTTCCTGTTCCCATGCACAATCTAGTATACCATCATCTGGAGAATTTAGTAACATTGGTAAATAACCTTTAGAGTCATCGATCAAATAACAAGTCATCAAAATGTTTAAGTCAAAACCAAAGATGTTACCACCTCCATTAGTTGTTTATCCACTTAAGCATCAACCATCCATTCTCGAAATAGGGCCATAACATCTTCGACTCAGTCCTCCATATTACTATGTGTTGAAACAAAAAGGTTGGACTATGTTTAAAAAGATCACCCCATAATAAACTTTTAAAAAATAAAAAAATAAAAATATTTCTTTTTTAAAAAATAAAAAATTATATATATATACATTCATTTTATTATATGTATTGACATAAATCTTTGTATATATTCTAAGAATATTTTATATTTCAACTACAGGTGATCGTGGACATATGATTGGACACATCCTTATACAATGAATTATCCACTTTGTAACTCTAGGCCAACAGATCACTCATTTCATATACCACCTTTCCCATGAGAGTCATCATTTTCTCATGTAATTCAATCGCCATGTGATTTTCTAGGCAACCATGAAGAACATAATGATATGCCATTGCCCATTACTCATAATCATTTCATTGATCTACCTGAAAGTATCCAATATAAAATCATATCAATGATGGCTTGGAGTTCTCTATTAAATAGATCTAATTATGCTTATTATTACATAAAAGAATATATATGGGTAAGCTTTTATTCACAATATAATCTATGTTGGAGACTGTGTGTTATATATGATATTCTTGATGAAGAATTCTTTCAAAATCTTATTTACCTAATATATAGACTTGGTTACATATGGAGAATACTTTTAAACACTGACACAAATCCCATCAATCCTCTCGTAGGAAGATTTGTGAAACTTTGTGGACCTCCATCACTACACCCAAATGAATAATTTGATGAAATAATTATAGCCAATTATATATCTTCAAATATGTTGTATTGGGATTTTACACTATCCATCAATGTTGTTCAACATCAAGAACGATGAAAGATTGATTATCTAGTCCATACTTGTTGTCTCTTTTCTCCTGTTACTCATCATCAATTGATGTAACAAACCAAAAAATTATAAAAATCAAAAATTCAAAAAATTATAAAAATAAAAAACCCCAAAAATCATAAAAAGTCAAAAAATTATAAAAAATTTAAAACCATATGTATGTACATATATTATTATACTCAAAAATATATAATTCTGAAGTTTATAATATAAAACATATATATATATATATATATATATATATATATATATATATATATATATATATATATATATATATATATATATATATATATATATATATTAAAAAAAAAATTGTTCTTATTTGATGAAAAACTATGATGATTTAGATCACTTATCAATTTATACATATATATATTCCTTCATTCATATATACAATTTGTACATATATTACATCTTATATGTATGATTAATATAATATTGCTTAAAGTTATAATCATCATAATGTTTACTATGATATCTGATATCTAAATTTTAGTCAATTTGAGATGATAAACAAACATGTTTTGATATATTTAGAATATCATGAACTCATGCACTTTTTTCACATATAAAATCTTAAAATAAATAAAGATTAAATGTTTTGAAGTATAGTTTTAAAAGAAATATTCTCTCATTATTTTGCTTCATCCCAAACCCAATGCTAAAAAAAAAAGACAAAAAGAAGGCTTTAAAAAAAAATAAAAAAATAAAATCCAAAATATATGCTTGCATCATTGCAGTATCCTCTATCGAGGCTGTGGACACCTGATTGGCAATAGAGCAAGGTTTTATTGGGATCGAAGGGTTAATCTTCACTGGAGCTATGGATGCTTGTCTGGAAGTGGAGCATACCTAACGAAGGGTCAACATTGTTAACATATAAAAATGAATTTATATTTTTAAATCAATAAATTAATGAAAACATGCTTGGTCTAAATATATGTTTTGAATGTCTTAATGTGATAATATCAATATTTGTCTTGAATGTGAATTTTATAATATATTGCATGAATTATCTTGTTTATTGGTATGGTTATCGTGAATGTTGTGAATTAGTCTTGTTTATGTAGATGCATGCCGACCCATGGGTTGTATTATCTATTATCTATATAAATAAGGGATCTAATAGTAAGTCCATTATCAAGGATACACATGATCTCACGTATGGTTTTGATGTTGGCAAAAACCTTGTTAGGTGTCTCCTAACACCGCTTATCAAGCTGAATTTTGTGTATCCCCTTCTTACGAGAATTCTAAAGAACTGAGAGACTTATCTGAGTGTCATACTGCAATTATCTTAAGATTTGAGTGGAGGTGTAGACTCATTGAAGATGAATCATAGCCTATTGAAGGTCATCGATGCTCTTCTGTGGATGAATATAGACCGTCGACGTTCCTATTCAAGTCAATGAACATCGCTCGCGGCCCTTTTATGTGACTTTTTAGCTTTGTGATTTCAGGTGTGGACAACATTGGATCCCAAGACTTTGTCAACAGCTTCATTTCAAGCATGCTCCGTGAAGTGGATATATAACTTCTATCTTGATAGGTGGTGTCATCTTATGCCTGACTATGTATACATATCTCTTATATATTATATAATTTGAGTTTTTGCAAATAATTTCGAGTTTATCATTTATTTTCGCAGTTGATTGTCTATTTCATTATTTTGTATAAATTGCTATCTATAGCTCGAATACAAATATATTGGGTTTGTAGATATTTACCTGCTTATTTATTTGCATGCTCAATTTTATTTGTAAACAAACATGTCCAAAGCAATTTGGACCACTGTATGCACATAAAGAGAATTAACTTTATACTACATTTTTTAAACATTTAATTTATGGATGTCTAAAGAGGTAAATGAACGTCATTATGCACACACGAGTTTAAGATAAATTTATGATATTATGACTATGTTTTATATCATCTCTAATTGCAATAATGAAGATAAAAGAAGGATTAGTAAAACTAGTTAATTGATTCTTTCTTTAATCATATTATGTTATCAATATTATCCATATATATCAATCTTGAATTATCTATATTATTAATTAAATTGATAAGTGATCGTATTATTCTAGTTATCAGTCAAATTTGTATAATATTTTTGATCATATATCTATTTATACATATACATAGCCAAGAAATGAAAAATGATGCATATGATTTCGTACTATTATACTTAAAATATATCTTATAAATTCTATTTGCAAACATTTTATTATCTAACATCTTTTATATACTATTGCACTTAAATAGTCTATATCACTAAAATAAAACATTCAAATATAATTCAATATATAAAGCATTAGTCCACAAAGTTAAATATGCAACCATAAATAAACATATCATCGTGCATTTGGCTATCAATATAAAGTAACATCATCTCAAATAACATCAACTACTCAATCATAAATATGTCATAAATACATTATGAATATATCACATATGCATCATAAATAGATCTTAAATACATCATATGATCAATAAGAACATAATAAAAATACATAATCTATAAAAAATTTAGTCTCATCATGATAATACAACTCCATAAAACATATAGTCTCAATAAATATATAATATCATAATAAAGCATGGGTATCCTCATGGACTACTCTAACCAATAGATCCTTCAAGGCTCCACCAACCATTACCCTGACCATGAGGATTGCCATGATCTCTTCATTGTTTGCTCGACCCTTCAATGCCCTGACTAGGAGGAGTAGTACCTACAAATTTTGTAGGGCTAGTTGGTCGATGAGTCCCTAGCAACTCGAAGGACCTCACAACACCCAAAGGAGATGCCCAAGGAGTACCACTCTTGCTAGGATAAGCTCCTGATCAAGCCATCTTGCTTGGAGAGCCCACTTTTCCCTATGCACTACTATGAGCTTGATATGCTAAAATATCTATAGGCATGTAACTCGATGGAGGTATAGGATACTGAACTTCAAGAGCAAATGTTGGTACACCTATCAGCCATATCTGTACTATACTACTGAAATAATTCCTTTGTTGATAAATGCTATGGATAAATGTTGATGAACTACTTCCAATGCCCCCCAAAGTAGGCATTGATCCTAGCTGATGTGCCTGTGCCCCCTGTAATGAAGTGCAAGCCTCATCCCTCTCTTAGTGGTATCTATCTCTTTCCACCCTATATCTATACATCCTTGAGGTGGCCTATGCTAACTGATATTTGAGCTTCTAGATATCTCCTAACAAAGTGTCAATGCTAGGAATCTAAGTAGTTGAAGCATCCTTTGCTCTCATTGCACCACTTGCATCAGTACCAACCCCAGCTAGCGCGCATCTCTCAACCATGGGACTTGTAGCTTCCTCCTTTGGAATGAACTCCTTAGGTGTATCCACCATTGCCTTCTCACTTGCAATGTCCTTGCCTACAATCTTCTCACCTACTTCTTCCTCTCCTACCTCTATAGCTATACCCTCACCTCTATCTATGTGTTGATGAATGCATCTACCCTTCAAGTCATCATCTTCCTCCTCCAACTTCACTTGCCATCAAGCAGAAAACTCTTCGATGACATCCACATCATCCTCTCCAGTGTCATCCCCAACCAAAGCCTCCTCTTGTGTAGGATTTGGCTCTGCATACACCAAAGTTTGGATGTCATCTACTGGGATGGTGCCCTCATGGTGATAAATCATAGGAGCAAGTGGGATATCCTGCACCAATTTAAACTATCAATGTACTCTTCCAAATTGAAAAAACTCAAGGAAGTCCATCCTCCTTCCACTTAGTACTCGTGGTTACTTAATCCCAACCAGCTCTACAGCAAGCTCAGCCCAAACTAGATACAAATGATAAGGTCTAGATCTCACTTGATTTGGAATCAAATAACTCAACATGTGATGGTAATAGGTCACATCCTGTCTAACTCCATCTTATGGGTGAACATAAAAATTATCATGCCATCGCATAATACCTGCATCATATTGTAGGTGCCTACCAAAACCAAGCATATGTAGTCCTAAAGGATGAGCCATGGTAATATGCTCATAAGCCCATGCTTGTAACGAGATGGTAACTAATGGTGAGGCTCGATACCCTTGAGAATAAAAAAATAGCTCTCTATAAATCTAAACCAATAGTGTAGGTGCCCATGCATACATTGTACTATGTTGTACCATATCTGCAATAATAGGCAAAAGCGACCATGGAAACCTCCCACTGCCAGTGTTAGAAATAGCACAACACTACACCAATCCTATCAAATAAGAAAAATGTATTGCCTCTAACTGATCCTTCATCCAATACTAGTAGTATTGGATCCTTTTAGATATAATCTTAGACATAACAGTGTCAACCCTATTAGTCCTATACAAATATGAGATTGCTGGCAAAGTAGCAATCCTATCCACCATACCCTATATCCTCTATCCATGAATAGGTAGTCTATATGATTGATGTATATCCTCTACTATAATAGTCATCTCCCTAATTAGGAGATGAAATGTGCATGTACGAGCATCCCACCTATCTAGTAAGGCTGCTAGTAGAGGGTACTCCCAATGAATGCAGACCATATAAGGGCACACTCCAAAACCAATTAACCTCAAAAAAGCATGATCAATAGCACCTAAAAAACCCCTACCCTCCTGGATGATAGAGGGGTATCTCTTGTGAGGCTCAAAAATATCTTGAACCTACAAAAAATTGTAAAATTTAACTAAAACAAAAGAAAGTGGTGACCCAACATGAAACGTCGATGTTTTAATAAAGATTTCCAAGATCATCGACATCTGCCATCCAAATGTCGATGACCCTAAAACCCTTCAGACCTGGCCAATGATTGCAGCCAAGGGTTTGAAAAAATTTTCAAACTACAAAAATAAGATTTAAAAAATAAATATCAATCCACCTAAAAATCTCTAAACACTATATTAATATAATTCATGACTAAAATAACTAATTTAAATGATTAAATTATTAACTATAAATAAAAAACAAAAAAAGATCATTTCAGAACCCTACCTCTTCCTAGATAGGTTGAAAATGTTCAATGAAGCATCTGCATGGAGGCATGATGATATCAACAAAAATCTATAGCTCAAAAATCAACAAAAGCACGGACAGTAAAAACACCTAGCGGATAAGAAAGTGACAGTTGGTAAATAAGAAAAGTAAGAATGAAATTTTATTTTTTCTTTTTATAACCCTTCGAATTAAAATGTTGATGATTATAAGGCAGATGCCAGAGATCTTGTAGAATGTCGATGACCTTACCTAAATGCCAACGACCATGAAATTAAATAA
>Ga0115848_100100_pt1 | contig 24124 bp, 25 predicted proteins | sample InSIn3gowninarea_FD_83862 | JGI IMG/M metagenome (GOLD analysis project Ga0115848, IMG submission 83862) | reverse complement strand
ATGGCACATGTTTAAACAATATAGGAATGAAAAACTTCAATTCTGATGACTAGCTAGAGTGATTCATACCTCCAGGGTGACAATAAGAAGGGCGTAAGGACCTTATTTTCATTGTTTGAGTTATGTGAGAGTTCTCTGGAGAGAAAAAAGAGAAGAAACTTCTTGAGCGATTGCGAGCAATCTAGGCTACCATTCGGTGTGTCCTCAGTTCCAAGTAGATTTCTTCATCCCTATATTACATTTAAAAATACTCATTTCAGATTATTTACTGGTTAATTTTGTAGTTTTTGGTAAGACATAAGTGACCTAGCTAGCTAACATGGTCGCCCAAGCTAAGGGACGTGTTAAATGCCCTGCCTATAAAAGGGACGGGAATTAGCATGATTTTTGGGCTCTGGAGGGCCACGTTAGCTGGCCAAGTGCAAGGAAAACTTGGTTTTCTTTACTTATTAATGGTTTTGGCCAACTACAGACTGATTTAAGGGTTTTGTTATGTAAGAATTAAGAAATAAGTGTATGGAGAGAAAGAGCTCATGATGTTGAGGAACTACAAATGCTAAACAATCTGGCTTGCTTAAAAACTTTGTGAAGATGTGGGCTACTGAAATATGCTAGACTTGACTTGATGAATAGGAGGATCACCTTAGCTGGATCATCCAATGGTGGGTTGAACGACAAGGTGTGTTTAGCATTGAGGACCATGACCTCTCGATTGAAAGAGATGATATATATTTCCTCACTGGTTTATCACATAGAGGTGCATGAGTAAACATGATAGGAGGGGTCTAGACATATTGTAGACCAGAAAGTGGGCTTGTGAGCAATAGGGTTCCCATTGAGCAGATTAGAACTAGACCGATGAGGGCTATTCTATGGATGATCATACACTTGGCAGGGTCTAAGAGCCAACATGTGGCTATAAATTATGAGTTGCTACTAGCATTAGACTGCTTACAGCCACAAGTATTCAATTGGTGTCAAGGATCCCTTCATCAGGTGAAAGTAGAGTTGACAGCTTGTAAGACTTGGGCCCAGAGAGAGTTTGGGTATGGTACTTTAATTGTCTCTTTTATCCTTGAGAGAGTGCCCTTGATGAGGTCACGCATGAGTCTAGGTATAGTCGGTCCCAGGATGACGAGTACGAAGGGATGGGCTTCCCTAGCACCTCACACTGGGGGGGACCAATTAAACACTTTTTCGAGGATGACTTATTCGAGTGGCTCAGTGGCTAGATCCTGATGACTAAGGATTATGCTTATGCAAGAATGGATCACACAGGGGATCCAAAGCTAATATTTCTACCTAGCACTCAGTGGGGGCCACAAGATAAGAGGATCGATTAAAGTACCAAAATGTTTTTTAGTCTTTTTAAGTTTATCCAATTTTTTTGTTATGGGTGAAAAGGTTTTGACATGAAGTGTTTTCTTGACACATATTTTGCACCGATATGTCTTGTTGGCATGCCTCGCCATTCTAGGTGAGGTGATCAGCTACCTGGGGAGGGAGTAGTAGTAGTAGAAAGTGCAATAGTCGCCAAAAAGGGAGATGACACATAGAGTCTCCGCAAGGTTGCTAGGAACCTCAAAGGATTGAGCATGGGTGTGTCGCCTCTTCCCATGAGAGAGATATCGGTCCATATGTAGCAGCACACAGTGGGTGTGCTAGAGCAATTTATGGTGCCTCTTAAGAGGTTAGCTAGATCAGTCATTTGTTACCATGAGCAACAAGATCAACAGGAGTAGGGTATGGCCAGTGGGTGTCATAGTGAGGCTTAGCAGAACTATTTTGTACTTAAAACACCCAATTTTTGGGAATTTTTGGGAGTTTGTGCTATAGAAAGACTAGACTCTATATATATATATATATATATATATATACACACACACACACACACATACACATATACATATACATATACATATACATACATACATATATATATATATATATATATATATAGGCAATTAATGGTGTACATGTTTGTTTTGGTTTTTTGTAAATTTTTAACTTTGAAAATTTTACGTTCATACATTTAACTATAAAGAATGAGACAGATGCCAATCTAATACATAATTTGCCAACAAATCAGCTAATACATTATATTCTCTAGGAATGTGTTCAAATGTAATAAACTCAAATTGAAGTTCTAAAAATCACACCCTTAAAAAGTAATGTAACAATATTGGATTATGAATGTGATAGTGATTAGTAAATTGCATAACAATTAGCTGAGAGTCTAACCTGACCACGAGATTGGAGATGCCCTGAGATGAGGCTTCAGTAAGGAGTTTGATCATAGACATGTACTTGGAAATATTGTTGGTGGTAGAACCAAGAAAAACTCCCCCGGAACTAAGTAGTTCTGATTGAGTTGTGTAAAGGAACCAAGCAGCTGATGCAATGTGTCGTGTGTGACAACTAGCACCATCCGCATATTCGATGTATGGTAAGGGTGACGAAGACATTTGTGCAATGAGAGACATGTATGAGACAAATAACCATTTAAAATCCAAAAAAATCTAGACACACCAAAAGAAGAAAAACTTATATACATAAAATTACAAAGTAGATGCCCAGTAGAACACTAGGAATAATACTTTTTCAGATAGAGCCTGTTGCGGGGCTTGGTGAGTGGAATTCCATCACAATATTGAAGTCCATAGGCACCTTTGGAAAGGACCTTAGTAACGCAATATGGACCCACTGATAATGGTTGAAGGGTTGTTGCCCCCAAAAAATCATGCTTTTGATTGTAAAGTAAACTGAGGTCACCCTCTTGGTAAGATCGGGGCTTCACATTATTTTCATATTGGGCTTTGACTCGACACTTGTGGGCTATGAGAGCCAATATGGCATCTCGAGAAGTCTCATCTAGTTGATTGAGTGATAGCAAGCACTCTTCTTCAACGGTAGTATTGGGCAGGAGCTCAAGATCTAATTTTAGGGAGGGAATCTAGCACTTGATAGGAAGAATTGCTTCCAAGCCGTGAGAAAGTTGAAATGGTGTAAAGCCTGTAGTAGTTTTTACTAGTGTTCATTATTCCCAAAGAGCAAGATATAACATGTGATGCTAGCAAGTTTTTTATTGCCTACTAACTGGCATATCATGGTTTTTAGGACACCATTGACGGCTTCCACTTGGCCATTAGCCTGTGGGTAGTAGGAGGAAGAATTCTCTTACCTAAAACCGAGCAACAATGTTATGTCCAACATCATATGGTTCTAAAAGTGGGAAACATGGTTTGTAATGATCATGTAGGGTATGTCGAAATGACAAATTAGATAATTGAACAAGAATAAATCAAGGGTTCTGTTATCACTGAAAATTCTGTTCCCAAAAATTGCTTAGATTAGCTTAAGGACAAAGTGTTTTCGCAGCGCATAAATCCTCTAGCAGTTTCGCAGCACTACATGTTTAGGCGGTTTCGTAGCGTGCTACGAAATTGGGGATTTGTTCGAGTTTTCAGTGGAGGCCAAAATCCTAGCATGCCTATTGTACAGAGTTCTGCTTCCCTCCAGAAATGCAGATGAGAGCAGACTTCTGGAGTGAGGCAATTATTTTAGGTAAATTGCACCATCCCAACATTGTGGCTTTCTATGGCATAGTTGTAGATGGACCAGATGGGACTCTGGCAACTGTCACAGAGTATATGGTGAATGGATCTCTCAAGCAATTTCTAAACAAGAAGGACAGAACAATTGATCGGTGCAAAAGACTTTTTATAGCCCGTGATGCTGCATGTGGTATGCAATATTTGCATGAAAAGAACATTGTCCACTTTGGTTTGAAGTGTGATAATATTTTGACAAAATCATAAAATCAAGCACTGAAAGGCTGTTGCTTCAGATAGACAGAGGGTGTAACCAGGATAAGGCTAATCTTCTGAGTAGAGCTAGTTCAGTCAGTTGAAACCTGAAACTGACTCTGTTATGTTAATATAAAACTTCACTTCACTCATTTACATGAATGATGGGAGCCAGCTTCAGGTGCTTGCACAACATTTCAGAGCTTAGCGTTTCCATTACAACTCATTTGGATAGTTCAATGGTGGATTGAAATTAGCCTTGGTAAATTAATCTGGTCATATATCTGTTGCTGCGATTTGGATCGACACAATGGTATGTATAATGGCAATATACCAAGCAGTAGCACTGGAGATTCGCATATTAATGACCCACCTGGGTGGTAGAACTGGATGTTACGTTTATTGGAACTAGCAGAAGCCGAAAGGAAGAGAGTTGAGGTTGGTTGTTCTACTCTTGTGTAGGAGGATAGCAGGATAATGATGTTCGAGGTTGAAGGGCATCATCATCTTGCAGGAGAACTCCACATTCGAAAGGAGCTCATTGCGCTTAAAAGAGCTTGGTGTTTAAGGGATCAAGCCATTTCCTCTTCCTGGAAATTTCCAATAACTGGAAATTAGGAAGCGCTCTGGATTCTTCAGTAATTGTCCACCTGGCGAAAGCCTAGAATTGCGAATGGCAATCATGTCAATGGAACCTGAAGAAACTCAAGGGAAATTGGCATTAAAAATTATCTGGATAATAAAAAATTGGACCTCTTGCGCTTGATAATAGATTCATTTCCGCCAGTTGCAGAGATGCAAGAGTGTACCTCTGACGTTGTATTAATGCAGAAGCTGGGTGCTTCAGGGCTTAGGCAGCAATGCTATTCTGATAATTTCGAAGTGGATAAGCTATCTGAAGAAGATTATGTTGAAAATGTAAGGCTTCTATACAATGTCCTCAGATATGTGCTATTTACAAATAGGTTGTCAATGAATCTCGTTCAGCAAGATCTCAGGTTCGATGTGCCTGGGTCTCTCTACCAGTTTGCAGTGTTTTATGATTCTGAGAGGGAACAATCCTTCGAACGTCAGAGGAAAAACAGAAGGATCGATCGTTGCATTTCATGGAAGTGCTTCATGTAACTGGTACTCTATCATAAGGAATGGATTGAGGTGCTTGAGCAGAACAGATTACATGCCTTCTGAAACGGCACATGGGCAAGGCATCTATTTCTCTACTGAATTGGACATTGCACGTTCTCATTCTTCACCTATTTCTGGGTGGAAAAATGGGAATTTAAAAGGATATGGTGTGGTGGCTATTTGTGAAATTCTCTCCGGGCAATGGTATTTTGTGAACGAGTCCGAGTCCTGCTCGGTGGTTCCTTCTGAAAATGAAAATGATGTTGCTTTACGTTACCTGATTGTATGCAAAGATGAGTATAATGAAAAGGGTTTCCTAACAACTGCCAGCCACATACTGTCAACAGAGACACGTTTTTTCTGAACATTATCAGTCGTTAAGAAACGATTATTCTCAGGGAAATGAAGGCTTATTTCAAAAGCACACTGTTTTAGGAAAAACAGCAGTTTCGTAGCGCGCTACGAAACTGCTGTAGGTGATGGTTTTTTGGAAAAAATGCGCAGTTTGGTAGCGAAACCTAAAACCTCCAAAGATAACACCTGAGGGACAGCTAGGAGACAGCATGGAGTCAATATGGCCATTCAGATGATGCCAAATGGATTTTGTTACAAAAAGGTAAAAGTTTTTGTCTTAAGCTAAATTTTGGTAAAGGTTTTCTCTCACTGATAATTAGGGTTTGGAAAGGATGATACGATGAATATGAGCTTGTACACTTGTCCAAGTCCAAGAAGCTTCTAGACTATTCAGGAGTATGGTCATGCTCGGTTTGGTAAAGGTATTAAAGGCTGGAAACATGCTGCTAAGTTTTTGGAGGATGATGGGAGACAGAAGGCCGAAAAACAGGGGATATTGCCTTATCATAACAGAATGATCAGCGCCTTCAGCTACGAAGTGAACCTGTTCATTGCATCTGGATATTAGCTCTCTCAGCCAAACCAAGAGGAGGATGCAGGTGTCAAGGAACGAAAAAGGACCATTGCCACGAAGAAAACAGTTTTATGTTATGTTTTAAATGAGATTCATTGTAACTGAAGTGCAGCACTCGCTGTAGTTAATAGGTTAGTTGAATGAAGGATAGGGATAGTTAGTGATAGTATTCGAGCTCCCCTCATGCTGGAGGAGGAAGCTCGAGGTAGTTAGAGTTAGTCTTCTATATATTCATCAATCTGGGATGTAAGAGGGGTTGGATATTTTGGAAATAGACATTTTGGCTTTGTGTAAAAACGCTTTCAGTAATACAATTTCCTGTGTTTTCTACTCAAGATTCATGAGAGATCTTATGGTTCAAGTGCATAATGGTGTTGTTTCCTTTTAAGTTTTTATTTCAGTCATACTAAAGCATAATCACTCAGAACTCATGTGATATGCTCTGACTTTCTGTATGTTTTGGTATGCTGTGGTGAATGGTTGTATTTAAACCTGGGATGTTTAATGCCTTGACTTCCATGAAAGGATGGTTATATTGTATGACTGGTGTGTAAATGACTCCATGAGCCCAATGGGAACAGTTCAATATGGTCCAGCCAAGTAATTTTCATGTGTAATAACAGAGTTAGCCCTCTTTATTTGATTTAAGTCTATATTTGTAAACTGTGAGAGAGCCCTCTCTGACTAAGGAGGCTAATCCTTGGTCAAAAGACTGGTGTGAAATAGTTGCATGAAATCTAACTGATTGGCAGCCTTCAGTGACAGGTTTTGTGACAACAGGTTCCTCCATCATCCCGAAAGGTGGGAACAGTTGTGGCCCATTTCATGAAGTAGTCCATAGTGACAATAATGAATTTTTTTCCATCAAAGGAAGTGGGGTTATAGGTGATGAAGTCGATGCCCCATTTAGCAAAGGGGCCGATGGAGATAATCGGGTGAAGAGGGGTAGGGGGTTCACACATTTTCTTGGTAAATATTTGACATAGATGACATTGTTGGACTGCAGTAATATAGTCTTTAAACAAGGTTGGCCAGTAGTACCCTGCACGCAAAAAAAATTGGGCAGTAGCCATGCAAGAAAGATGACCACCACATACCCCAGCATGGTAGTCATTTAGATCGTGTTCCACCTTTGCATGAGTGAGACAACGTCGAATAACTAAGGAAATGCCATGACGACATAGAGTATCGTTCAACACTAAGTAGTGCCTAGCTTGGTGGTGGATGCGACAATGGTCATTCGAGGAGAGATATGGGCAAAACCATTGTGTTTGGAGGTATACAAGAATGTATCCAAACCAAGTATCAGATGAGTCGACCTTATAGATAGATCCCTTTAGTAGAGGATCATGGACTACCTCATCTGGGTCAACTATGGGAAGGTTTGAAAATAATTCAGTGAAGACTAAGGATTTTTTAGCCTTGGAAGTGGTGAAATCTAGATCAAATTATTGGAGGATCACAATCCATTTGGAATATTTTCCTCCAATGACTTGAAAAGAAAAAATGTGTCTCATGGGATTCTCCAAGGCAATGATAGTAGTCTGTCACAATAGGATATAGTGTCAAAAGTGATTGACAGCAAAGACAACTACCAAGGATAGTTTCTCCACATGTGAATATCGAATTTTGGGCCCATCCAGGCCTTTTGAGAGATAATATATCACATGATCACTGTGATTATTATGAGTTTGGACCAACACCATACCAATGGAGGATGACCAGGCTGCCAGGAATAAGAGAAAGTCGCATGAATAGTCAGGAGCACTAAGTAGTGGAGCAGATATGAGTGCCTCTTTCAAGGCATCAAATGAGCATTGGGCTTGATCATCCCACAATTATGGTACTCCTTTCTTTAGTAGGTGCATAAATCCTTTCGTTAGTTCAGCGTAATTCACCATGAAACGGCACAAGAAGATTCCCTTCCCTTGCAAACGTTGGAGTTGTAAGATGGATTGTGGCACAGGAAATTGAGTAATTGACTTTACCTTATCGGGATCAACCCTTATCCCATGTTTGGAGACAATGAAACCAAGCAGGCATCCATACTCAACAAATAATACGCACTTATGTGGATTCAGACAAATGTTATAGAACCTACACCTAAGAAATATTTCTCGAAGATAAGCTAGGTGTTGGGATCGTTTCTTGGAATGAGCTGGAAGATCATCCAAGAAATATTGAACAATATTTCTAATATCATGAAATGCATAGTCCATGGCCCTTTGAAGCCTCGAAACTCGCTGTGACAACATGAAGGATAACCAACCGGTCGGGGACTTGAATATCATCCCTTATCTGTTTGGGGTGGTGGCTCCAATTGGAAATATGGGACCAGTTACCCAATATAAAATATGGTAGGATGGGGTATGTGTTTGATTATCAAAGTTTATTTGGTAGATAAGGGTGGTTTCAACAGAAAAATCAAACTATCTATATATATATTACTATTTACCTAGGCTTAAATCAAGATTTTTGCAATCTAGATAGATGACTACCTTGAATAATAATTAAGATTATTCACATAAGAAGTATAAAACTTTGGTAAAAAAAACTATTTTGATTAAATAGCTAATCGAAATGGTTGACTATAAAACTTATCACATCAAATGTCAAACAAAATTTTTCTTATCAAAATTAAAGACGATGATAGCTCAGCTATATTTCAAAAGTGAAGAAATAACAGGTTGTATTAAAATGTAATTGACAAACAATGTAAATATAGAAGAAACAACTTAACAGTTCATAAAATAATCACTACGCAATGATAAAAGTACCCGATGAGAGATGATTCATCCATAGATAATAAATCTACAATCCATGTGTTTTCTCCAAGATCGATCACAGAAAAACAGAAGTGTAATTCTTAGCAAACTTTCTCATATAAACTTCATGGACTAGATCTTCAAAATTAAAGAAAGACTTTAAAAAGTACAAAAATGTATGTTTTTTAAAGAGTCTCAAATAAAATTGTCAGACCCCTTTGTAAATACATGAAAGGGGTTTAAATAAATAAATAAATAAATAAATAAATAAAGATTACAAAAATAGCTAAGCACTAAATTATGAGGAGTGAAAGCACTCTCCTTAGAATCAATGCCAAAAATGCAAAAATAAAATTGATTTAAAACTCAAAAATATGATCTTGATTGGTGTTGGCTCTTGATTTATTTCCACTTATTGTAGATATCTATCATCGCCTGAAGTCCTAGAGGCTACCTAACACTTGTATTTACTTGTCCCATATAAAACGTATCTGATAGTGATGGCATCATATGGATGATATAATTGGTTAAGCATCGTAGGGCCATCAATTTACTATGCGGTTTTACCAAGTATGACCAATATGCTTCCCAATTCAAATGTGACAGTTATCTGATCCGTTGTTCTTTCACCGCAAGACTTTCATGCCAACTTTATTGCAATTCCTCAATATCGGTAAAATTACCTAGTGAACATTTTTTAATAAACCCTGGATACCAAATATTATCATTAACAGTTTCAATCATATTTTTTAATGTTTCACTTGCGCTAGAAACCACTCTTTCAGCCTGTTTTATCTGGATTTCCCAATCAATTAAGATAATGTCCTTGTGAGATTCTTTGATCTTTGGAAATTATGTTGTTTTTCCTTTTGAATTGTCCTACCATGTGATCAAGTTTGAAATATTTTCGTCTATTTCCTCAAAGTTAATTTTAGAATCTGTGAATTGATTCACTAATGCATCGGCTTCTTGGCACAATGGGATAATCTCTACTAATTTCTTACAAAAGATTGATTGTTAATTTGATAACAACGAATTGATTTCTAAAGCTTGTTTCATGAATTCATTAACCATTGGGTAATCCTTCATTTGATCTGCAGTAAATCACAGTTGTGTGATTTTAGTATCTTTGGCTTTTAATTCTGCTTGGCCTTGAAGTCTTAGGCTCTCAAAACTCTGTTGCATTTGTTGAAGTTGTGATTTAACTTGTTCCTGTGCATTCACCTTTTCTCTTGTGAGTTGATATTCTAGCTACTTTATTCTTTCCTCCTTTTCTTTGATCAAATTTCTTACTTATTCTTCTTTTTCATTTGTCACAGAAGCATAAGCTCTTGCAAACTAAGATAATTTGGTCAAATTTTCGGATGGATCTATAGGTGTATCTTTCTAGACAACGTCGATTGGCTAGTTACCTGGCAAGATAATAGCAACATGTTCATTCTTTCTCTTTTGACTTTGTCTCTTCATGACTACGTGATGTTTGGGAATATAGAAAATATCTAAAGGAGGAATTTCCTCTTCTTTCAAAACAATCTCTAAAGAAGGAAAAGCAGGAACAAATTCAATATATTTTGAAGTAGTGAGATATTTTTCTGAATATTTCTCAAGAGGTTTTGGTGTCTCAGGAAAAGTTTTTGTTTGACTCGTACCACCCTGTGGTTCATTGATTAACTGTTCAAATTTCCCCCATTCTTTTCTCATTTTCTTTTGATCAAGTCCCTTCTCGGTATTCTTTTTGTTGGAAGGTTCTTCCATGTATTTCTTTATAGCAGACTCCTTTTGTGATTCAACATCTTTGGATGCTTTATTTGCATCCTTCTCTGAGACATTAGTAGAAACCCTTTCTTCCTGAGATTCCTGCAGGATTATTTGAAGTATATTCAAAGGCACATGCATTAACCTTTGATATCTATACTCCTTAAATTCTGCTAGTTCAGTTGGATTCAGTATGAGGGTGGCTAAACTCTGTACTCGTGAAAATTGTTTAGTTGCTTCAAAAATATCATCAAAATGATTGTCCTCATGAATAAACACCTTAACTTTAACAACCGAGGTAAAATTATACACGACCTTAATAGGGTCATATTTCCTTTCATGAAACTCAACAAGAATTAGATTGTGAATGTGTTTGACTTCAACATGTGCATGTATGAAGTCATTTAAACAATAAACACCACACTGAAGTGGGAAAGTGGGATAGAGAGATTTTTTGGACTCTTTGAGAGACCTAGTTACACCCTTGCTAATTGTCTGATATGAAATTTATCTGGCTAATAATTTATCAGGGACATACCACAGAAGTACATGTGGTGGAGCAGTGCTTCCAAAAACTCTAATATATGTGAATAATTCTTCTCCAACCCATCTTGCCAAAGGTTGAATATCGATGTTGGCTTCTTCAGATAACCTTGGGGCTTTCTTGTCAAATGCAGCTTGATGAATAGGGAGCATAACCCCCTGACAAATCTGATAGAAACGTTCACTGAAACAATATTTCCAAAGGGATTTATGATATACATGAATTGATGTGGGATCTTGATGAGTCCATTTCCATCCCATAATTGGAAAAGGAAAAATGAAACACACAACATCCATGACGGAGGCACACATATAAAATGAATGAATGGCTCTTGTAGTGACAAAATGGTTCTTCCTATATTCTATGATATGGTGGGCTAAGTTATTTGACAAAATTGTGGCCCAATCCATTATTATAGAATTAGAAGCGGCATCAATGGGAGGTACCCATTCAACTGAAAATTTGGTAGTGTTTTCATATCCAAATAACCTACATAGCATTGTGGAAATGTATAAATAAGGAGTAGCAATAGAGGATACCAAATACATATCAGTTCTATCCATCTTGTGCGTGCTAGGATTTGACATCCATTGCTTTATAACTTCGAAGGGTTCTTCATTTTCAGCAGAAAATTTCTCAACAAATGCTTTATCATAAACCATGTGTGGCTCAGTTAAATGATACATTCTTCTAATATCCTTTAGTTTAAAAGAGTCGATCACCACTTGCCTTGAGGTTACAAATTCTTTGTCTTCAATGGTCACATTTTCAACAATCCATTTCACCATATCAGTGTAGGGTAATAATTTTGGCCTAGCTACTACCTTATGCAAAATAGAACATGCGACCTCAGGATAAGAAGTGTCTGAGGATTGAATATCATCTATCATCGCTTCCTTCTATATTTCCGCACCACACTTTGGTAGACAAGTTGTGTCAAAAAATAAAGGTGATGATACCAGATATGAAAACCTTATTCAAATTAATGGAACTAAAAAACTTAAATGCATCCATAATGGTGAGAAGACCTCAAATGTTTCGAGCTACGGAGTCATAAATATCCATAACCTGAAACAATATCTGCATAAGATTCTGGTTAGCTCACATTAATGAAGTATATTGCAAACTATCTTATTGGAGCAGATCATTAAAACTTGTTAATGTACCACCCTTAATACATGAAATATAATTTAATGACGTGTCAGTGGATCCAAATTCTCTCGCAAATTGGCTATTCGAAATATCACATAATAGTTTGACTGCCAATTTTGCAATTTTGTGATTTACGAGATTATGATGTGATGGATGTGAACATGCAGTTTTGATATTACAGTTAACTTGTTTGTAGGGTCCATCGTCCTATCACAATACGTAAAGGAAGGTTTAACATGTTTTATTGTTTTTTTGCGATGCAAAAATTCAGACATGAGTTGACCAGAAAGGAATATTCTTAGATTCTATGCATATCACAAATCGGTGATGTTTCAAATGGTAATGTTAAGTGTTTCACACAAAAATTTTCACAATGTGAAAAGCAATTTAAATTTGGAGCGGGGTTCTTGGATTGTTATTTAGATTTTAATGAATTTTAAATCAAATTATTTTCTAAAGTTTCCCCATTTGTTATCTGTTATGAAACCAGCTCACAAAATGATAGAAAAGATAGATCAATGCCTTAGAAATAAGCCCCTTCAAGGGAGGAACCTCCTTTACATTACACAAATGAACAATTCTTGGATGATACAAATGACAAGACCTCCTTTATATATATATATAGGAGTCTAAGGGGTCATAATATAATTAGAGTCGACATAACAACAATAATGTAAGGGAACAATAATAACAATAGTGGGCTTCTATGGGGCACAATAATAACAATAGGGGGACTACATGGACACAACAATATAATAAGGGCATTGTACTAATAACAATAAGGGGTTACACTGGTAGTATAGGGACCTAACATGCCCCTCTCCTTCAAAAAGTGTTGTCCTCAACGCTTGAGTAGTTCTTGATGCTTCTATATAAAATTCTTGTCCTCCCATGTGGAATCTTCAGCAGGTAAGTTCTTCCACTTGACGAGATACTCTTAAATTGATCGATTTCATAGTTGTCAGGTTCTTGTTTCTGTGACTGCTCTAGGTGCCAATATGATTTTTCCTTCCTCGTCAAGTTCTGGTAATTTTGTTTGAACTAGGATCTTCTACAACTTTTTAATGATTGGCCACGCTTCTTCATCCTTCTTCCATTCTTCGCTTGCTTCGTTTATCCAATCCAGTTGGATAATAGAAATATCGCAAAAAAATGCTTCTACATCCTCATCCTTTCTTGAGAGTGCATCTGCCACAACATTTTGCTTCCATTTTTTGTAGATGATTTCAAAGTCATAACCCAACATCTTTGTGACCCACTTTTGTTGCTCTTCATAGGATAATATTTTTTCTAAAAAGTATTTAAGACTATCATGATCCATTTTTACCTTGAAGTGTCTTCCCATTAGGTAGGGTCACCATTTCTTAAGTTCATGTAGTATTTCCAGCATTTCCTTCTCATAAATAGCTTTGTGTAAATACTTTTCTTTGATTGGGAAACTTTCGAAAGCAATGGGTCTTTCATCTTGCATTAAAACAACACCAATTCCATTTCCTGAAGCATCACATTCTAGAATAAAGGTTTTTGTGAAGTCTAGTGTAGCTAAGACTGGTGCTTGGTACATTGCCTCTTTAAGTTGTTCGAAGGCCTTTGTTGCTTCTGGAGTCCATGAAAATGCATCTTTCTTCAGTAATGTTGTTAGAGGTGCTGTTATTCTCCCATAATTCTTAACAAACTTGAGATAATACCCTGTCAACACGAGAAATACTCACAGATGCTTTATGGATGTGGGGATTTTCCATTCCTTAATGGCTTTAATTTTTCGAGGGTCTACCTTAACAATTTCATGAGATACAATATGACCTAGATATTCCACCTCTTGTACTCCAAAGAAACATTTGGAGCTTTTTGCATATAATTGTTTCTCCTCCAATAGTTTGAGCACCCTATCAACATGTTGAACATGATCCTTCCAAGACTTTTTGTAGATTAGTATATCATCAAAAAATAATAACACAAATTTTCTAAGGAATGGTTTGAAAATGGAATTCATCAAACCTTGAAATGTAGAAGGTGCATTGGTAAGGCCAAAAGGCATGACCAAAAATTCATAATGACCCTCATGAGTTCTAAATGTTGTTTGCAGAATGTCTTCAGTCTTCATTCTGATTTGATGATACCCTGAATGAAGATCCAACTTGGTGAAGTAAATTGATCCATGCAATTCATCCAATAATTCATCAACGGCAGGAATGGGAAATTTATCTTTAATAGTGAGCTTGTTGAGCTCCCTTTAATCTGGACACATGTGCCATGATCCATCCTTCTTGTGCACCAATACTACTGGAGCAGAGAAATAACTTTGACTAGGTTGAATTATACCACCCTCTAGCATTTTTGCAAGCATACGTTTAATTTCACTCTTTTGGGCATAGGGATATCTATACGGCCTGATGTTTGGAGGAACACTTCCTGGAATCAAATGAATAACATGATCATGATCATGAATAGGTGGGAGGCCTTTTAGAGTCTCAAATACCTTGGAATGATTGTCCAAGACTTTTTGGAGATCTGGAGAAATAGATGATTTCAATGTGGGAACCTCTAGTGAACATAATTGTGCAATTATGCCTCATTGTTCCTTCTTTAGAAGCTTTGTGATACTGTTAGAGCTGATTATCTTTCCCGGTTTCCCTGTAATACCCCTTAATTCAACTTCCTTTCCTTCCAAACAAAATTTCGTGAAAAGTTCTTGAAAATTAAAAGCTATTGTACCCAAGGATTGTAGCCATTGGACTCCCAGTACAACATCATCACCACCCATTGGAATTGAAAGCATTGGGCTATTCAATACATATTCTCCCATGGATAGCTTGATATTATGACATTTTCCAAAGCAATTTATGGTATCTCCACTTGCAACCATCACTTGACACTCTGGTGCTAGATATAGGAAGCAATTCAATTCCTTGGCTATCTTACAATGAATAAAATTATGGGTACTTCCTGAATCAATCAACACTATTAGCTTTTTCTTCTTGATATGTCCTTCTATCTTGATAGCTTGAGGAGTGGTAATTCTAGCCAATGCGTTACAATATATGGTCGGATTCATTTCTTCTTTATCTAGCCTTTTTTTCCTAGAGTATATCCTCTTCTTTTGACATTTCTTGTTCCCTTTCTTCCTCCTCTTCACAATCTATGTAAAATAATTTCTTCTCAACACACTTATGACCTTTAGTGTATTTTCTATCACAATTGTAACAAATCTGTTTTTCTCTTTTTCTTCCAATTGTTGTGGTGTCAACCTTGTAGGTTGTGGAATGCTAGGGGAAACAACACTTCCATCTTTATAGTTGTGAGTGGTAGACTTCTTAGTTGCCATAATTTTTCTTTCAATTTTTCTTGCTAACCCGAATGCCTTCTCCAATTAACCAGGTTCGCAAAGGCAAACCTCATGTTGGATATTATCCTTTAAATTCCCTATGAACACATCAACCCTATGCTCCTTTGGAATATCTTCTACCCTTATGTTCAATTTTTGGAAGTCCTCAATGTGCTCCATCATTGAACCCTTTTGTCTGAGATTTATCAATTGGCTAAAAGAGGGGTTGCTTTTTGTATCCTCATAATGTGCTATCATTTCTTCCATAAAAATTGCCCAAGTGACAATTTGTTTACAAGAGAAAAGCCATCGATACCATAAAAACTAATTTGCTTCCAAATATAAAGTTGCAATACAAACCTTTTGTGTGTTTTGCACATTATGTAGATCGGAAAATTGCTCCATCTATAGTATCCATGTTCCAGGATCCTTACTATCAAACTTCCTCATATCGATTTTTGGAACATGGTGGGTCTTGAATCCAACATTAGATTCTATGAAATCATGATTAACATTTATTTTGTTCTCATCATGAGTTTCCTTTACTACCCTTTCACCATTAGTAAATATTTCTTGTAGAAACTTATTCAAATTTGTCTTCAATTCCTCCATCTTAGCGTCCATGCCATTCATCTTAGCATCCATGCCATTCATATTAGCTTCCATGCCATCCATATTAGCTTCAATGGCATCCATATTAACTTGTATGCCCTTCATATTAGCTTCCACGCCATTCATCTTGGCTTCAGTTACCTTTTGTGAGAGTGAAATTTGTTGTACTTGGTCTTGTAATTCTGATATATCATGTTGCATTTCTTCCTCTTCTTTTCTTTCACTTTGTAAGAGCTAAATATTGAATCTGTTGTATATTTGAAATCACTTCCTACAGCAATCCTTTGAGCCCTTTATCTAACCCCGCAAATATCATCAAGATTGGATTCTCCAAGGAAGAGTAATGCCAAATCTCCCACGGTGACCTGATTATAGACTAGTTCAGTAGAGCGAAATTATACGAAGTGCCACGTGTCACTGTTTCGACCTTAGTACCTAAAACTAATATATAAAAAACTACAGGCTTTCCTATTTTTGAAACTTCTTACGAAATTTTAATCTGATGCTAAAAAAAAAATGTTATGACGATTTTCCCCAGGTCACCTGTTTGGAATATAATTTGGGAGTCTGCAAAAATCCCTAACTTCCTTAGATCATATGTCCAAAAATATAGCAACACAAGCTCTAAAATTTGTACCTGAAGTTTAGAATGATTTCGGCTCAAATGGGTTTTTTTTTTAGCTTCTGAAATGTCACAAAAACAAATTTATAGTGAAAATTACACGATGACTTGTTTTGAGCAGCGAAACCCTAGAATCCAAGCCTCTAATACCAAATGTTATGAAACTAGATCACAAACAAATAGAAAAGATAGATCAACGCCTTCAAAATAAGACTCTTTGATGGGGAAACCTCCTTTACATTACACAAATGAACAATTCTTGGATGATACAAATGACAGGACCTTCTCTCTATATGTAGGAGTCTAAGGAGTCATAATATAATCAGAGCCAACATAACAATAATAATGTAAGGGCACAATAATAACAATAGTGGGCTTCTATGGGGCACAATAGTAACAATATGGGGACTACTTGGGCACAACAATATAATAAGGGGGTTGTACTAATAACAATAAGGGGTTACACTGGTAGTATAGGGACCTAACATTATCTAAAGAATTTTACCAAATGGGGGCTTGTTGTACTACACAACACATACCAATGGAGGATGATGAGGCTGCCAAGTATAAGAGAAAGTCGCATGAATAGTCAGGAAGAATAATTAGTGGGGCAGATATGATTACCTCTTTCAAGGCATCAAATGAATGTTGAGCTTGATCATCCTACAAGTATGGTACTCCTTTCTTTAGTAGGTGCATAAATCCTTTCGTTAGTTCAACGTAATTCACAATGAAACAGCACAAGAAGATTCCCTTCCCTTGCAAATATTGGAGTTGTAAGATGGATTGTGGCGTGGGAAATTGAGAAATTGCCTTTGTGATCAACCCTTATCCCATGTTTGAAGACAATGAAACCAAGCAAGTGTCCATACTCTTGGATTCATACAGATGTTATAGAACTTACACCTAAGAAATATTGCTCGAAGATGAGTTAGGTGTTGGGATCATTTCTTGGAATGAGCTAGAAGATCATCCAAGTAAGCTTGAACAATATGTCTGATATCGTGAAATGCATAGTCCATGGCCCTTTGAAAGGTCACACTTGCATTCTTCAAATCGGATGGGAGCTTATGATATGAAAATATTCCCCAAGGAAAAATGAAGGTGGTTTTGTGCTAGTATGCAAGCTTTATAGCAATTTGGTTATAGCCTGAGAAGTCATCCATGAGGGAGAAGGACTCGCAACCAGTGCAATCATCAATTATTTGGTCAATGAATGGAGTCAGATAATTGCCTTTTGGACATGCAGCATTCAAATTGCAGTGTTCGACACAAAAACAGATGGTACCTTGTTTTTTGTCTACAGGAACCACATTGGAAACCCATTTTGTCAAGGGAACGGGGTAGATAAAACCAGCATATAATAATTTTTCCACTTCAGTCTTGATAGTTGCAGTTTTGTGAGGGTGGACTGGTTGAAGCATTTGTTGGAGAGGCCTAGCATTTTCACAGACCTTGATCTCATGCTTGATAATAGAAGTATCTGTGTTAGGGATTTCCTCATAAAATGAAGAACTACATCGCAGAATTCCTTGAAAAGGCAAGTGAAGGTTGCAATTTCCTCAAGATTGCAGTTGGCTCAAATCTAAATGATTTCCACGATACCAGTTTTAACTAAAATATCAATGAGAATATTCTTTGAAAGATTTCCTAGGTTCCCTTCTGAATCCATAGTTTGGATAGTCGTAAAAATTGAGGGAACAATCTTAGGTGGTTCAAAAGGTAGGATTTTTATAGATGTCGCATTGGAACCAAATATCGAAGTGCGATTGTGAGAGGTTTCCCAAGGTCACTCTTCTAAAGACATGATATCTTGAATAGCTTCGCCTAAAGGTAGGAATTCATCAAGGAGATCATTAGAAGGATCCATGATGGGAGAGGAGGCGGTATCATTAGTTGTAACCAAAGAAGCGGAAGAATCAGATGTAGAATCAATGACTTGATAAGCCAAATCGGCTAGTGAAAGTGGAATATGTTCTCCATAAGAGTCAATGTCTGAAGAGGTCAGGAGGATCCAGGGATTGGTTGGATCATGAGGAATGATGGAGACCATACAAATCATCTGTGGAACCTCAGGCGGTGGGAGAGGAAAGAAACCTAACAGGGAGGAACCCTTCAAAAGATCGGTACCAACACTAACATAAGAGTCAGGTATGCCACCCGCTAAGGGCACTATGATGCTAAGAAACAGGAAGTAATATAGGGTACAAAAAAGGACAGTTGGTCCACTGTGTGACTATTTTCCCATCCAATGAAAAGAGATGAGTCAGAAGACCAAAGAAACAATGGGAGTCATGGCATAAGTCCAACTACAACCTAAAATCGTATTATAGTCAAGATGACGATCTACGACTTCAATGTCAACCATTACCATTTTCCCACTCAGAGTGAGGGGGTAGATGGCAAGGTATCCTTTTGGGATGAATGTGTGGCCATCAACTTCTTTAATGGAATTTGATGGCAGTGCTAGGGTTGGAGAACCCAGGGCGAGCCAACATGAATTAGACATAATGCAGGTTGAAGTGCCTTCGCCAATGACCATTCTATGGATAGCTCTGCCTTTCAAAATAGCCTGCACTTGGAATGCAAGTTGGTTGGAATGGTGAGGCTTACATTTCTCCATGTCAAAAATTGCTAGCATGGAATCTTGAGGCTCAACTCCACCAATGGCTGAAAGCAAAGCTTTCTGTTATGTTGGGTAAGTTTGAATACTTCGAGTGCATACATGGTTGATGGCGCTTGTGCTAAATCTTCTACAATGTTGTAGTTCTGGGAAGCACGTGCAGAGGTGTTTTGTGTCATGTGACAAAGTGCCCCTTTAGGGGGGCAGATCACAAGATCAAACATAGGCCTTTCGATATGAAGATCATTAGGTAGTGGTGGATTTGAACTCAAGGCAGTGTTTGGAGCATTAGCGATGGGAGTTCTCTAAGTTTCGGCTCACATTTGAAGATCAACTGTTTCAAAGGTGTAAATGGTTGATGATGCTTCACCAGAGGAAGGATGGTTTGAACTATCTTTGCAACCTTGCAGGGGTTGCAGTGGGTTCAAAATAAGATGTTTTTGCTACTGAGCAGGGAAAGGGTTGTGTAGGACTGATGGGGTCCAACCAGTGTCCTTTTGAGAAAAAATATATGTGCATCCTTGAAGACGATGACATGTGTGTGTCATGTGGTCCTCTGCATAGATTTTGCAAGAGAATTTGACAGCTTTTTCCTTTCCACTATCATATTTGGCAGCAGCTTTCTATTTGGGGTTGTGTTACGTAGTGGGCTTCCCTTCAGAAGGAGAGGTATTTTTTCTTGTTCTTCTTTTTCTTTCTGTTGGATTTTTTTGTATACTACATAGAGTTTATCTCAACAGTTGGAAGAGAAGTCGATTGGGTAGAAGTAGCAGTATCAAAAGACAACTAGGCAATGTGCATGCTAAGTTGTTTTATTTTAGCCCTAAAGGTAGCACCAACAAGACCGTCAGTGTGTGCACTGGGTTACTCAGTAGCAGGAGCATTGGAAGTTTGAGGGGCATGGGGAATTACATCGTATATCATTCCATACTGAGAGTAAATCAAGTCTAAACACTGGGCACAATGAATGGATTGGCCTTCCGTGACTACACCTCCTAAGGCAACGTTCTTGGAAATTTGAGGAACATGTGATTTGTAGAACCAATTTGCTAAAAGATAATACAGAATGGGGGCCTTGAAAAGCCTCCACCTACGTCTCCATTCATGGATGTGATCAAATATGCGGATGGAGGTGTCTTAACGCAAGGTAGTAAGGAGTTTCGTTCTGATTTTGTAGCGGATAGGAAGCTGAAAGTGCTTTAAAATTTCCATTACTAGGGCACCAAAGGTATTGAGTGATGCACCTGGTAACACAATGTACCACTTGGCATCAATTCCAATAAGGGTGCAGGGGAAGAGCCTGAGCTGGATACTGTCATCCACTATGGAGTTCAATACACACCATAGATGGTAGGTGGTGACATGTGTACCTGGATCATCCCCTTATTTCCCTTCAAACTTCAGGATGTCGGCATGTATCTTATGTGGGATTGGGAACCATTGAAAGTTATGATAGATGGGGTCATTAGTTAGTTTATATAGATCAAGGATATCAAGCGTTGCCAAAAAATTCAAAGTGTTTGGTGACTCGAAGTTTAACCAGGGTGATGAAGAATGACTTGAATGATCTTGGGGTCCTCCTATCATGTTATTTCCAATGGGATACATAGGATTCATTGGATAATAGCCTCCTTGCTGCGGTGGAACAGTAATATACGGTGGCGGTCCATAAGGGATATTAGGCTAGGGGGAAAAAACTGGTTTTACCCAGGATAAAAAGTTCCCCCTTCACTCAATTAAGGTTTACGAGGGGGTGCCCAAATAGATGGAGCAAGACTAGGTTGAGGGATTCCACTAGCCATATAGTTTGTCATAAGCACATGACTAACACTAGAATATTGTCCATTTGGAGGACATAAGTCGATCAATGATGGCCGAGATTGTCCTATAGGTGAAGGGGGGACAGTGATGCCCCTGACTGGTATGTGCATGTTGGGAACATTGCCCCCAAACATATGAGCCTGGGGGCTTGAACTTAAAAAAGGGTTCCAACCAAAAGGATGACTAAATGTAGTCATGCTAACCATGCTACTAAGAGTGATAGTCGCAGGTCTAGGAGCAAACACAAAAGGGGCAAAAATTGGAATGCACTGGGTTCCACTCATAGCAGGTGTAACTAGGTTGCTCAGACTAGGAACAATCTAGATAGAAGGGTTGACCAAAATTATAGTGTTACTGACTATAGGTGGGGGAACTAATGGTGGACCAAAGTTATCCACAAAATACCATGACCCACTAGTCATGGGGTGGGATGTTGGATGTGGGTATTGTCGAAGACATGATAGGTACAGGTGCTACCTGAATCAACACTAGTCTAAGAGGATTAGTGAGGGGAGGATTATAAGGAGGTACAACTCCTTCATTAAAGAAGTCCTCACGCAATATGGTTTCTTTGGAAGTGTTATGTAATTCATTGTTAGACACTAGAGACTAATTTCCTGAAGAGGGAGAATTTGGATCACCAAGGCTCAGTTGATTCTCTAGAGTCGGCCGAGGAAGACCTAGTTGTCACAGAGATTGACACTGAGGGCCATATGTATCCACGGTGACCAATATAATTTATAAAAAATAAAAGTGATATTTATTATAGTCTCAATGATAATAAACTAGCACCTAAAAATAAAAAAATACTCTAAAAGTCAGTCAGAAAACAACCATGGGAGATAACTCTATTTAATAACCACCATTTTCTTGAGATGAAACCCAGTATCACAATGGCTAAAAGAGAGCGCTAGCCAAATGTACAATTATGATTCCTCCTAAGCTTCACCTAAACCTCAAATTAAGGGGCCAAGTACTCTCGTGAAGACGAGCACCCTCCCAAAAACTAAAGACGCGATAGGTTCATTTATTTAGGTACCAGGGAAGCCCACCCCTGTCACCTTATGTTCATCCCTAAAAAAAATTTCCACTAAGGTTACCTCAAATCACAGATACCACCGGGGGGGACATGGTCATAGATAGTACGTTGTGTGGGTAGGATACCTGAGTCCCTGACTCAGCTCCGATATCCCCAAGGGAATCCTCAATACACAAAATACCCAATGGAAATGAAATCGAAGGCGGAATACCTTCTCTCACATTCCAATGTTGTCTCGCATTTAAATCCTTTCTAAGGGGAGAAATCCTAGATGATAAGAGTGTAGCAGGATTTTACTCTCTTTAATGATGCAAGTCTCAGTTTTGTGATCTTGGGCAGTTTACTCACCACTACCTAGCCCAAGATTCTAGCCTAGACTAATATGTGTGTATGCTTAAAAAGAGTTGTTGATTTCTTTTATTACGAGATTAATTTTAAAGGTACTTTATTAAAGTCTTTTGAGGGGGTGTTGATGTATCAAGTTTTATGAGACTCTAACTCAAACCATTCAAAAAATATTCTTTTCAATTCAAATTTGATGAGGAAGTCATTCTACAAGGAGAGATTTATCTATACATCAATTCAACACCATGCATCAAATGCATTAAACACATGCACAACTTGCGGATATGCAATGCTCTCTAACAACAAAGCCAATATATATGCATAATTAAACCAACTAAAACAAAAAAATTTAAACAAATTTTTTTCATTTTCTTATCCTAAAAAACAAATGCACTTAAGTTATTTTCCTAAAAAGAAAAATGATCATAGAAACAAGAAACCAGACAGAGTGCACAGTTGCAGATCCCTAAAGCAAACTACAAGCAGCCTTCCAACCTAGGATTTCACAAAACAGGTTGAAAATCAGATAATGGTTGACTAGCACTTCTCAGGAAAGGATACAGAGCATTAATAGCAGGACTAATGCTCTGTTGAAAATCATGGAGGACATTATAACTCACTGGACTGCACAACTAAGGTGCGTTAGAGAGGCAGAGGTTGTAAAAAGGGTCATTCAGGGCCTGTTCAAAGGCTATGCATAGTAGAGGAAGTTGTGAAGCATACTGAGTGGTTAGAATGGGAACCAAGAAGAACATGAAGGCCCATAAAGAAAGAGAGATCTGGGAACTTGAAAGATCAAAACTAGGAACTAAGTATTAGTCCCTAGTGGAGTCCCCATTTATGCTATTATGATTAATGCATGGGTGGTTGTGGTTGAAATACCCTCTCGAGTCTTCCCGGGACCCAAGCCATATTGTTTAATATTAGCAAAGAAACATGTATATATTCATATTGATCCATGATTGAAAAAGTGAAAGGAGGAGGATTACCTCAATCTTTAGTGTAGCCCTACTAAAGAACTTGATGTGGCAACGTGGAATATCTCTCGACTAGCTCCTAGATTAGAACTTTCTTATAGACAAGACAAAGCATAATCCTACAACATATAAACCTTGATAATCAAAACATAAAAATATTACAATATAAGATAGCATGCATCTAAGATATTTATTAATCATGAAATCGAATCAACATGTAAAAGAATACAATATTAACACCATCAAGTGGAAAACACATAAACATATCTATATTATTAGATAGAAGAAGAATGATTACAACCATCTTGGCTGGATCAAGCCTCCTCTAGTCCTTCAGCTCCACTCTCTCACTCTCTCAACTTCTTGGCAGCATAACAATACTAAATCTCTTGCAAAGTTTAGACAACCATTCGATCACTTCTACAATGACCGAGCCTCCAATATATAGATGGAGAGAGGCTCATCCTTGCCAATTCTTTCATGAATTCCATTGAGGAAAAATCTTGGATGTTGCCTCTCTTTATTTCTCTTTCCCTTCCCATCATTGAGATTATGTTAGGAATAGTAATGTCCTTAGTTAGGCTAGAGGTGGATGTTTCTTGCTTTTCGAGCTGACATTTGAGTGAAAAGCATAGTGTTAGTCAATCAACTCATGCTTTGATCTCTTGAATCTCATAAATATCTA
>Ga0115848_100099_pt1 | contig 24142 bp, 19 predicted proteins | sample InSIn3gowninarea_FD_83862 | JGI IMG/M metagenome (GOLD analysis project Ga0115848, IMG submission 83862) | reverse complement strand
GAGGGAGAGGATGCGTAAGCAGGCTCGACTGTTTTGGTTACTTATTTGAGAGGGGCAATAAGTAAACCCTAACCTTTAGGTGCTCGACTGATAAGGCCGCCATCGAGAGGAGAGGAGAGGGGTTTCTCTTTCATTCCTAAGCAAGTTATGACGATCATCCCACAACTGGTTCCATCGAAACCATTGACCCTCGTCTGACCGATAAAGCAAGAAGTAAAACGACCAGCCATGCCATTCAGCAATATATGGAGCACGGAGCAAGCAAGGCACCTCGTGTTCGATCCACCCAAACTAAAGGCTGGCAGGAATAATAAAGAACTATAGGGTAGCCCCCCCCTTGGCCCAGCCAGGTTGTGGTAGCAAGTATTTATGAAGGTTGTAAAAGGTTTCATTCATTTGGCTTGGTAAACCTGGAAGTAAATAGTAGGTAGGTGGTAACTATTGATTGTGAACATAAGACTTGCAGCAATCAAATCCAAGTGGTGATGGGTCCGAGGTACAATAGGAGGGATTTGATCAACTGGAACCATCCCACTCATTCACAAAGAGCTCTTCGGGGAATGCACTTAGAATAGGGTTTTTACCTACCAGAAGCTCTGAGCTCTCCATTATTGATTACTTGAGGGCATGGCTTTTCTATCCTGCTTGAGTGGGTGGATGGCAGCTTGTTGGATTATTGCATGAAGCTGGACAAACCTACCTCATCAAGGCATCAAATGAAGCTTTGGGTGCTGGGCAGAACATACCCATCCATAGCTATGTGCATGGGGATATGGCAAGAAACGAAGTGGCTGGGTCTTAGAGAGAGAAACCGCATTCAATCGGTCTGAGAGGGATGGATGGGAAGGATGAGACTCTTTTATCAGGATCTTTGTTCACATAGATTTTTTAGTCCGGTAGCACCTGATTATGGGGGACCCGGAACCAACCAACCCCCTTATAAGCTTGACACTGGGGCAAAAGCATGCTCCTAACTTGCATCCAAACGCCTACATCCAAAAACCACTATGATAGAAAGACCGACACCAGTCAAGTTAGGAATAGTTGTACAGTTCAGTAATTGAATTCGGGAGGGGAGCAGGCTTAATAGCTAGCCAGACGCCCTCATCCATTGCCCTCATCTTGGCCCTACCCTTCACCCCCGGTGGAGAAAGAAATGCATTTCCATCCGAGGGTGGAGCACCGAGAACCGACAACTAGAGTTTAGTCGTCACAGCGAGCCCTTAGTTGAAGGTTACCCGGCTAATGAAAGCATGCTCGAAATCGCTGATAGTTGGATGGATGGAAGGTAGGGCAACTTAGGGTAGGATATGAATAGGACTGACTGTTCGATTAGCTAATTCCATCTCCTCTGCTTTCGGAGCAATTAAGGAAGGAAACATCTCCGAGACATGATAAAAACCACGGGAATCTTTCGGAGAAGTTAACGATTATTCGCCGAGTCTCGCTATTAGGGAAAAACCCATTATTCGCCGAGCTATTTTCGGCGATAATGAATTGACCTTAACCTTTATATTCACGGGCTTGCTTGGGCCTGCCTGACTGACATGGGGAGATATAGATTGTAAGTAGCTGCTAAATGAAATACATATTCGATTACTGCCTTTCCATGTTTGTTTTTCTCTACTTACCTACCGTATTTGTTATTCCTTACTTGTTTACTGTATTTGTTATTCCCTACTGCCTTACCATATTCGGTTGTTCCTTACTGCTTGCTGCCTGTTTAGATTTGTTTTTCCCTTACTGCCTCTCAGTCAGTCAGCATATTTGTTTACACATATTATTCAATTATTACCTTTTTATATTCATTATTTCTTACTGCTGCCTTGGTTATATTCGTGTAGATATTCGGATTACTGCTTTTTTATATTCGTTTTTTCTCACATATTCGTTTTTATATTCGGATTACCACCTTACCTTATTCGTTTACATATTTTCATAACTGCCTTAACCATCCATATTAAGTTACATATTAGATTATTGCCTTATAATATTTGTTCGGGACCTTGTTGCCGCATCTTAAGCCCGGTGAGTTTTATATAACGTGTATGGGTGGGTTGGGTTAATGAGGAGGAGCCGTCCTTCCCTTCCCTAAGAGTTGGATTGGTGGGGCCTTGATTAAGCTGCTTGCTGGTTTATGCGTGGCTTTATAATAGAGAACCATCCTCCTTCACGCCAGCATAATTCATCATCGAATCAGCATCACTAATTGAGTCAGCATCATCGAGTTAGCATTGCATTAAGAGTTATTCCTCCGTCAGTGATAGAGCAGTTATAAGGAGGAATATAACCACGTATCGAAACATCAAGCGCAGGTTAGGTAGTGTTCCTTTCTCTTGTACTGAACTGCTTTCTCTATTGAAAAGAACTTCTGAAAAGTCTAGTTGGAAGCAACGATCATAACTATTCGGTAGTAAGCCGCATCATCGCTATTCGATGGTAAGCGTGTGGTAGCCGTAAAGGAAGGGTAGGTAGGGTGTGAGAACCGTAAGGGAGAGATCGAGTGAGAGAGATGGGAACCATAAGGGATCGACAGGTGGAAGGTAGTGCATCATTGGTAAGCGTGTGGTAGCATAAAGGGTAGGGTGAGAACCGTAAGGGGAATGGGATCGAGCGAGAGATGGAACCGTAAGGGAGAGATCGAGAGGCGGGAACAGCTGTAAGATATCGGGAAGGTAATCGCTTATTTATAACGATATAACGCATATTCTTCCTCAATATATGAAAGCTATCTAATTTGGTTTGTTAAAGCATAAGGTGTTATTACGTATATGAGAAACTCTTTCTGATCAATCGTCAATAATGAAATTGATCAATCTTGAGGCATAATGAAAAATCTAATAAGATATATCTCTATTTGTATACGGATATATAGGGAGGGTACGATCGATGATTCGAGCTACGATCCCATACGACGCTAAAGCGTAATTACATATATAATATATGCATTATCTGCCTCCCGCTCTAACCGCCATCAACAACTCTCTTTTGGGGGAGGGGCTTGAGTCTTCTTGGAGGGGCCAGATTGAGTCTTCCAGGAGGTCAGGTAGTCCCCAGTCGTAGGTGGTTGTACCCATTCCCCTAACTCCTACATTGTAGCCAAGTTGCCTACAGACAAGAGAGAAGTATCACATCACTAGGGGAGAGGATATGTCCCCCGTTCAATCATACCCGCCCGTTCAATACAGACCCCGTTCAATACAGACCCAAGAAAGAAGGCCATAAACCTCACTTACCGCTACGGAACACACGCTCCTATCTCGAATGGATGGAAGGAATAATGAGGCGTTACATATGATGATTCAACATTTGAGGAGCATAGTACATGTTTTGTTGCATAGTGAGTGCAATCAATATAGTCCATGTTGAGTTCCAGAGTGAGTACAATCGATGTTGAGGAGTTGGAGGAAGGAGGATTAGTATTCCCAGCCATGATTTCTTTTCTTTTATTGATTTCAACCAATACTGAGTCGATATAGACCTCCTCGATCCACCTCACGAGCAGCCATCACACCAAGAAATAATGACAAAAGCTTATACGTTGAGATACATTTCGAGGATCATACGCAAAGAGTCCTTAGGGAGAGGCTAGATAGAACCATTCAGGGGGGCAAGGTAATGAACTCGGCCAACTGAATCCACATTGACCTTAGACTCTACTGCTGGTGCTTCCACTTGGACCACTTCATTTGATGCAGAATCACTAGCTTTTGGCTTTGCTGCCCTTCCTGCTGCTCCTGCTACTCGGTCTCGATCTATAACCTGGTCAACTGAATAATCTACTGACTCTGCACAATCAATAGCTAGGGCTGTGGGCTAGCTTGGCTTATATGGCTCTGGGCTTTAGGCTTAGATGTTATATGGTGATGCTTTCTGGCTCGTTGGTCTGCCTGGCTTTGCTAGCTATGGGTATAGATCTTCGGTTCGATCACGAAGGTCAGATTCTTTATCTCGATCCCTAAGACCAGGCTCTACACCTCGATCACGAACTGCAGAAACTGGATATTTCTCACGAAGGTCAGAATTTGGTGCTTCAACTGCTTCTTCGACTGTACAATCAACCGAAGAAATTAGATCTACCGGTGCTCCACCCCTGACTTATGCTGCTCCGACTGCTTCTGAGTCTCGATCTGGATCTGAACCTGGAGGAGAGGATATGAATCTGGGTGGTGGAGATACTGGCTCCGTTGCTTATTGCTTTGTTGCTTGTACTGAAGCCTTTGTTAGTTCTGCATCATCGAAATCTGAATCTGGATGGTTCGGCACTTTCTTATTCATATCTGGGGGTTCGGTTGAAAAGGTTGTGATAAGTTCTACCGTGCAAGGGCAATAACCATAGACCTGTTCCTCTAGCATCGCACAAGTATCAGAGGATCATTGGTGTTACTCATAGTCGGTATAATTTCCGCTGAATCCAAAATAAGAATAAGGGGAGTGTAGAGAGGCTATCTGATGGGTTCGGTAAGGCTATACCTTGAAGGCTTATATAGAACCCAACTATTCTCCAATGGCTGGAACAATATGGTTCATTTTGATTACTTGCACACCGTTACTGCTACCAAAGGCTCGCTGTATGCAGTTAGAATTGGTTGAACGGGGCAACTGAGTCAATCTCTCAAGCTACCATTTGTATAAGCTCCATTTCAACCCCCCCCTCATCCGGGGCTTCCTTGTACCAGACATCACTGTTATAACACTGTAACAACAGCTCCCTGTTTCGGTCTTAATATGATGTAATGGATGGTGGGGAAAATTGGTACCTAGCATGAATTCTTGTGAATCCAATTATAACTGTTGCTATACCCTGTACCTTTATGAAATAGATAGGGCATCTTGGGCGAGTCCACTCAACAGCATGCTAAACTCTCACCCCCGGAAAGAATAGTGGCGGGGGCCCAGTATGATTCCCTCCAACCCATTTCAAGCATTCCCGATGGGAAGGGCTGCTCTTCCTTGCGCTGATGGAATATGGCATCTCTATCTATAGCAGAAGAAGGTGGGGTCCAAGCACTCACTCTGTTCTATCTAGTACTCAATCCTCCCGCATTAGCCAGGCTTAAGGTAACGGTATGCCAGTTCAATTTGTGTTGCTCAAAATTAGACTGGGAATCATTATGCTGCTTATGCTGGGAATTATGAGGCTGGGAACAATGTTGGTGAAACTGGTGCTCTTGGAAATTAGACTAGTTCTTGTGCTGGGACGACTTTTGCTTGGGCGGCTTACCCTGCTTGTGAAAATTATGATGAAGCTGCTTATGGAAATGAGACTGGTTAGACTGGGACTTATCGGGACGGGATGCTGCGACTTCTGCTTGGTCTTCTTACCCTGGTTCACATACTTATTAGACCGCTGGGAGTAGTGCTGGGAATAATGCTGGGAATGCCCCTGGGAATTTGAATTAGTCTTTTGGGTCCACTGCTCCTGGGAATTTGGATGGGAATACTTTTGCTGCTTGGCCCGGTGCTGGATAGGGGTAGTTAGTCAATACAGAAGTAAAGGAACGTAGCGGGTAAGGTAAATGCCCTGATAAGAGAAGGCATATGGAAGATGAAATAAGTGATGGGTATAGATCTAAGGGAAGGGAGAAACCCACACCCAATCCGGTGCTTATAAGGGAAGTAAGTAGGAGTACCAACTAACTAAGCAAGCGCTTCATTAATAAGAAAGTGATATAGGGCATCCAAAGGTGGGTAAGGTTGTGACAAATATAGAAGACGGGTAAGGGATCGATCCAGCCATTCCTGATAAGAGAGAAGGATCGTTCATAGCAGTACTGACTCACTAAGCGCTTCATGAATCCAACCAAGTGGTATAAGGGAACAGGTCTATTTGTTCAAGTAGGTACAGGTTGGGTAACAAGGTAAGGGTAGGGTAAAGGTTAATAGCAATAGCGTCTACCCACGATTCCACGTCGACTCTACTAGTGTGATAAAGCGATAGACTCCCAGCCATGCCGATAGGAGTTGTATTATAGACATTACCATAGCACAATTTCAATGAATTTGCTTTTGACTAAAATAGACCCTTTCAGGGCGTTTCTCTGTGTTTAGCGGGATTGATTCATTGGCTGTGCCAGCATACTCAGTTTAGCTCATGCACGAAGCTACTCAACTTGGATACTGACTCGGCAGGGCCGCTTGGCTTGGCTTGGCGATGTTGGTTTGATTTGATTGCTTGATTAGATTGAATGCACACTTAGTTTGAGGGAGGGCGGAGGGGCCAGATACAATTGATGAATGAAGACAGACATCATTGCTAGAATATGCCTACTTGCTTTTTTTATGCCTACGAACCCGTTCAAACGAAATTCTTCCTTATCAAATGGGCTTATCCCTGTTCATATAATCCACTAAATGGGAACCCCCATTCAACTTCTTTTCATATGCTGGTAATATATCATATATGACTGGCAGCTGCTGGCTGTATGGATGATAAGGACCCTATGGAAATGTGGTATATGATGAGACTAGCTCTTGGCTTTACCAGCTAGCAACTAATACCCCTTCTTTGGGGTGGTGGGCACTACTGATGGATGACCTATCGGCGGACTTATTGGCAGCAATGATGTCTGTCCCCCCGCTGGTGGTGGGAATGGGAATCAACTGCTTGGAATCAACTGCTTGGAGAATATCAGTCAGAGAAGATCAGAGAAAATGATGAGGAGCCGTGTTCAATAGGGGAGCCATTGGCCAGATTACCACTGCTTATTTCAAACTGGTGCTGGGCCCAAATACCTGGTCCCGGGCCCGAATACCTGGTCCCGGGCCCGTGGGCATTATCACCAAAGTTTGGTTGAGCAATATGACAACTTCTTTTCAATGGGACAACAAAACAAGGGGCTTTAGCCAATATGACGCCATCGCTACAGCACCCATTCCATAAAAAACAATAAGTAAGTGCAAACAGCAGAGCCCACAGCAGCAGAGCAGCAGAGGCATCGGAAAAAAGACAGTTCAGGTTCATCAGACAGAAGAGAGCGGATCGACTGTTGTTGGTCGACTAGCTGAGCATAGAGCCCTTTGACCTGGAAGCCGTGGCTTGGTTATCAATGCCTGATTTGGTGAGGTTTCAATAGCTGTGAGGCGGTACATTCGTTGGCAGGTCCAGTGATAGCCGTGCAGCGTTGCTTTTTCGTCGTAATGTCCTTCATCAGATTGCTAGTCATCTCGCCTGATAGGGCACTCACTGGTGGATCTCCACGCTAGGGTCAAATACTGTGACTATGCAGCTGGGAGGGACTATGATCCCTGCCAGGCATATGCTTTCGGTAGGGAGGAAAGGAGGCCCAGGCCAACAAGTAAGGCACAGTAAATAAGAAATATCCAATAACCATTACTTACCGGGATGGCCCACAGATAATCAATCTATAGCAGCTGGATACAGGGATACAGACCTTCCAGCAAGCTCATACTACCGCTGCTTGACCGGTCCACTAATAATCAATCTCTTTCCAGCTCACAGAGAATCTATTTCCTTGCCCTCAGAAGCGCAAGCCCTCCGGACCTTTTTATGGCCCACCTTTTTATGGATCAACTAATTAAGAATCTGGGACGGGCGAATAGATAGGAAATGCTTGAATGAATGGTAGAAAGCCCCGTAGAAATGAACCTGGGAGCATGCAATAGAATAAGGGAGAATGGGTCGGTGCAGTGAACTTCAAACTTCTATAGACTTCTCTTGTAGAGACGGGCTTCCTCTCACTTTGATCGAGCCAGCTTTCGCTTCCAGATAGAGACTTTGAGGAATTATGACCAACATGGCTAGTATATGCTTGTACTTGCTGAAATCATGCTTACTTGGTATTGCACTATCTTCTCTTTTCGGGACGGGATCCAGATACATTTGATTCTTTCCTACTGCATTATATGACCTTTAGATGATGCCTGCTGGATTCATGTTTTGACCATGCTACCAACCACCTGTTCTATTTATCACACCCTCTAGATATTGTCTCTTCATTTACCCAACTGGACCCACACGTCATGGATTTCTTAGTTTATACCCTCTTTACCACTTCTCTTACCCTTACCTTCATACTCAACATGTATCACCATCACGTAGTAACTCCTATACAACGTCTTAGATTTGTTATACAGCTTACAGAACACTTACTTTATACGGCACTTCAACCTTTGCTATGAACTTGGTCAGCCTAATAGCAGGCAGTTTGATGGGATGGACAGCTACCCTCTTGTACTACCCTCTTTTCTTTAGTGATTCACTATGGTATAGCCTTACTACTTAGATTTGAAGGGCTTGGGTTGGCACTTACTTAGACCAGTTGTATTACTTTTTGAAGCCTATTGCTGCAATTCTCTTTCTGTGCGACAGCTACCAACTACCTTTACTATTTACCATATACTTGCGCACTTAAACAACCACTTGCTTTACCGAATCTGGGCAATTAGAACAGCAACCTTGAACTATGTTGCCTATTGACCTTTACCGTTACCACTTCTCCTTGTTAGCCTTATACACTTGATGAATTAATTGCTTACTGGGGACTGCTATTTACCTTTTCTCAGGACGGCATGAAACTACCTTTACTTAAGTGTTTTCACCAACTGGGCGGGTCAGATGGGATCTCCACTCCGTTCCTCACTTAACCAATCTTAGTAATGAATGCTACAGCGTTGTACGGGCTTCCCAACCAACCGCTTGCCTTGACGAATGCTTAGAGGGTACGGCATCTAGTTTACTATTTACCGCTATGCCCCTCTATTTACCGCTACGCCCCTGCAGTCTATTAAACCTTCACTTAACTGTTACCACCGATCCACCTGCTTCAACAACCTATATTTACTACCTCACTTTACCTACTTAGTAATGCCTCCGACTTACATTGTATGGGCTTAAAATAGACAAAAGCAAAGCATTGTTGCCACTTCCTCAGCCATCAAATCCTCCTGCCAAACCAGCCCCGAAAGCTGCTCCTCCAAGAAAAGCTCCTCTTGCAAATGTTCCTGTCGCTCAATCAATTCCGAAGCCTGCAGAACATAGACCTGTCTCCACTGAACACAAATAATCATATAAACCTTCCCCTGAATATCGAGCAAGAACTAGAAAAAGCCAAATTCCAGTTCCTCTGCTAGAGCTTGCGCAAAATCCCACATATCAACCACAGATTCACAAATTGATAAAGAACTCTGGTTCAATTGCCCTTCTTGATTGCTTAAGCCTTCAAGAAGAACGTCCCATTGTAACCCTCTTTCCCCATATTGAGGACAGAGACGATTCTGTTCCCCCATTCTACATTCCCCTCAACATGCATTATAAAATGCTACATAATTGCATGTTAGACTCCGGAGCTTCCCATAATATTATGCCAAAAGAAGTAATGGAGAAGCCTAGAAATCACTAAACTCTATAATGACATCTACTCTTTCGACTCTCGGAGAGTGAAATGTCTTGGCCTTATGAAAATATGGACTCTAACCCAACTTCCCATGAAGAGCGTAGTCATGGATATAGTGGTAGCTAACATACCACCCAAGTACGGCATGTTATTATCCTTGATCATGGGCTAGCCAGTTGGGGGGCACTTTACAAATGGATATGTCCTACGCCACCATCCCGATCTATGGTGGAGAGAAGAGACGGCTGTGCCGAGAGAATAAGCTGGAATACGTTGTAAGTAAAGATAAGAAATCAAAGAACCATCCAGTATATGCCGTATAGGAATACCTGGGATGTTTCAGCCTGTGTGTTGATCCTGACGGTACAGAAAAACCAGAGACATCTCAATCTGTGGTGACTCAACCAATTCCCCCATCGTGAAACAGTTTCACTGCCTGGGAGGGAGGCTTACAATAAAGAAAGAGCTGAAGAGCTGTTGGATGGATGGGTGGGCATACAGCAAGCATTCACCAGCCTTATATTTAGGAATTCCTCTAGGTAGGCTATGAATATTGTCCCGGGCCGGATACGATTCAGGATGCGCAAGCAGGCTCGACCATAAGGACCGGTAGGGGCTCGACTGTTAAGGCCGCCATCGATTTATCGCTCGACCATAAGGGAGAGGGCCGCATGCATTCATTCATTATATATGTCATTACGGTTTAGCAGCCATAATTACTGCTATAATTCATGACGTAATTACATATATAAAGAGTGAGATTCCGTAATCTCCTTATATATGAGTTACCACTTCGTTTCAATGAGTTAGTTTCCATCTATTCATCTATGATTTCTTTTCCTTGCCCTCAGAAGCGCAAGCCCCTCCGGGACCTTTTATTGGTCCCCTCGGAGAGTAAGCTCACTACTGACCATGATGCATCGGTCGGTGAATCTACCCTCACACAATAGGGCCTGCCAAATAGACTATTTTCCCTTTGTGGGCATAGAGACAGGAGAGGCAGAGCCCATTGCAGTTCGAAAGCCAGTAGTTCGGGAGTCCATCCGCCCAGAACAAATACACGAAAGACAATGTACCTTTAGTATATAACACAGCTAGGCTAACACTGCTACTTGAGGTCCAGAGCGTACCACAGTCCAGACGAAGAGGTGAAGGTGTATAGCATACCAACGCATAGCAAGAGGTACTGAGCTCATTAATGCATACATAATGTACACATCCGACTATGAGGTGTAGAGCATTAGAAAATCACTATCCCATCGGCTTGATGTTCAGATTTTGGCGGGATACTTTACGAATCCGCCATGATTATGCAGTGGAGTTTAGGATGGGTATTTCAAAAACTCAAATGCTCAATGACAAGTGTTCTGATCGGGAAACAAACCAAAAGCACCCAGCGTACTCCGGTTCAATGCTTGAAGGAGCCCCCACCCCCACGGCTAGGCTAGGCTGGCTGGGCTGGTCAACCTGTACGCTAGGATGCTGGGCTGATCATCTGTGAACCAGACCTCGTACTACTCATGGTTCGGGGAATAGAATAGCTAGTTCGCGTACCCCTTCGTACTACTATTGGGGAATACATAGCTGCCAAGCAGGCTTAGCCAAAAAGGAGCTTATAAACTTGTGCACGCATAGAGAATAGGAAAAGAAAGTGGGATAAACTGGCTTAGCCAAACACCTGGAGCTGCTAAACATCATTGGTTGACCCTACCTCCTAAGACAATGGCTTGACCCTTCGAATCCCCGGAGGGGGCACTAAGGAGCCTTCCTGGCTTAGACACACAACAGCTACTCTCACTTGAACCATGGCTAAACACAGGGTAGCTAACGAACATGGGTTACCCAAACAATAGCTACTCTCACTGGCACAGCTAAACCTACCAAGCAGCTACTGAACCATGGCTTGGATAACTAACCACCCTCTCAGCTCTCTTACCTGCCCCACTCTCTATCCTGAGCTTTGCTCTTACCACTTATCTATACCCACCCAACCGGGGCCCTAATAACATAGAGGGGGCGGTGTTACCGGTCAACTGATTGAATAGGACTGACTGTGAAAAATGACATATCTCGAATGACGTAATTACGTATATAATGACTGCCATGCATGCCTACCCTAGCATATTACTTACGAGCATGCCATCCATATCATACCAGGCTGGTAGGTGGGGTGCCTATGCCTGGTTGGGATACTATTGCGGGTATGAGAAGGGCCCGAAATGAGAAGGGTTGGGATACAATACAAGACCTGGCATTTCAATGACTTTCCAGGTGTACACTTACTTCGTGACATAAGGCATAGCATTGAGGGAAGAAAACAGGGCACGCACGTGATAGGCGGACCTATTTGATACAGTCAAGTGCATGTAAATAACGTAAGATACATTTGGCGGTGTTGACTTCGTTACATAAGGCATGGCAAGGCCCTTACACGTTACTTAGGCATGGCAAGACCAAGTGAATCTAGTTCTAGGCGGACCTATTTGAAGAAGAAAGGCCCTATAAGGTAGGTAGGGGTAAATACTTCCTTGCCCTCAGAAGCGCAAGCCCTCCGGACCTTCTAGGCGGACCCATTTGAAGAAGAAAGGTAGGTCTTCTTCGGGGTGAATACTTCGTTCCTTCCAGCCAGTAAGGCCTTGAAAGGTCTGGTCCTTTTAGGGACTTCGAGAAGGCTTCGGAACTAAGGTATTCTTTTGAAAGGTCCTGGAAGGGAAAGGACTTATAACCTGAAAGGCCCTTGCCCTCAGAAGCGCAAGCCCTCCGGACCTTAATTGACTTATTTGGTGGGGGGGCCGGTCGAGAGTTCGCTTGCTCACCCTTTCTTTATTCCCCTCAAAGACTGAGCTCTGCTCAGGTAAGGCCCGGCAGGGACTCACTCATTCATATGGTGAGGGATAACCTACAAAAATTCTGGTATAACCTTGCCTTGCTTGATAGTATTAGGCAATGAGATATCCATCCGGCTCGACTCTACCGTCCATCCATAATGCCTTCGGTCCCGTTCGACTTATGCGGTTCCACTCTGTATAAAATGCCGCCATCCATACGGAAGTCCAGCAAACGCCCCCCCTACCTATCATTATAGTAGCGCCCGTAGCCGCCGAATAATAGGTACCCAAACCCAATGCAGAGTTAGTGAGCCGTGTAATAGGCGACCATCTCGCGCGGTTCGGAGGGCACTTGAGTAAGCCTAGGCTGCATCTTGACCCCCTATCCAATTCTCGGGCCAATCCCCCTTCCGTACCACCCAAAAATGAGATTCTTGCCGAATCTGAGTTTGCTGCTCCAACCATTACCGAACCAATACCTATTCTGTCTAGTACTTTAGGTGCTTTCGTGGCGTATAATGTCAATCTCGTAGCGGATCAATTCCAACGAGCCTTTGAAACTAGTACTTCCGGTAATCGACTCCATTGCTTTTTAAATAAACGCTGGTTCCCCGATCAAGTTTTGAATGACTTTATAGCCTGTCAGATCGTTCGTTTCGGATATGAAGTCTCATTCGAAGCTTCAGACAAAGGTGCTATTGAGATATTGGGCCCTTATGGTATTTCGTACACATTCCTACAATTGGCCAAGCGAATGAGTCAACTTCAAAGTGGATTCGTCGTGCGAGGAGTGCGTTATAACCCGTGGCCGCCTGCCCCCCTACTTATCGGGGGGCGGCTCCTCCGTTGTGGGTAAACGGTAAACCCGACTCTACGAACCCGAAGGGCAGCAGTAGTGGGGGCGTTAAGACCGGAGCTTTCTAGTAGTGCCAGCAGGAATGCAAGTGAATGAATCCCTACAATCAGTTCCCTCCTTTCGTCCACGAGGCTGTAAGAATAGAGATCTATAAAGGGGCGGCTATCTAGCGGGAGTCGCTGAGGTAGTATGCCACGAGGTCCCTATGGACAAGGGGACAAGTGAATCATCGCTTTTGGGCGCAGGCAGCCCTCTACCATCCCTCCCATTGCATTATATCGTATTGTGCCGTATTATACTATATATAATCTATATATTATATATATTAGGATACATGGATATATCGATGGCCATGTCTATTAGATATATCTAGATTGATATATATATATCTATTTATATCTAAATTCTATATATATAGATGTATCAAGATATAGATATAGATATAGATATCGTCATCATTATCGATTTCTATATTATTGCCATTATATATCTCGGATCGTCATTGTCCCTAGCCTAACTACATGTACGGTCAATAGTCTAGGGAGCGTAATTGCCAGAGCACGGGGGAGAGAATGAATAGCAATGATTTCGGCAGGAGCAGCCGGACTGCTATAGCAGTGCGAGCCTCTGGGATCTCCTGTAAACCTCCCCATGATGTGGCAAAGGGGGGGATATTGGGGGAAGCAGTGAGTGGATATTCCCCTGCAGAGAGCCGGATGAGGGGGGACCTTCACGTCCGGTCCGGAGGGCGGGGATATCCCGACCCTACTATCACTATGCCTTTGCAATGCTACTTGGTTTAACTATATTTGTGACCTTTTCTCGTATGTGGGATTTGATATCTCCTTGGGTAGATAATCGATCGTCTTTCATTTCGATAGTGAGTAGTTTCTCCCCATAGGATTCATTATTTCTTAAGTAAGGGGGGTAGAACTAAAGGAGCTTGCCAGGATGGGGCCGCCGCCCTGCCTGCTGGGAGGGAGGGCGCCTCCATCCAGTAGTTTGTTCCTTTCTCTCCCTGATCCCGGTTCTTTCGAGAAGACTAAGGGAGAGGCCCCCCGGACCCGACAAAACCTGACAAAAGCAACTGAAAAGAAAGTGACCGCTTTATACCACTGGTAGCCCGCTTCACTCTCGCTCGTGAAACGAATCAAGTGGGGGGGGCGGATTCCCCGGTGGCTCTCACCCCGTGGGGGCTATGGGGAGTCGGGATTCGGATTGCTTGCCCTCCCCTTGCTTGATGGATGAATAAATAGATTGATTCTGGCTGGAAGGAGTTTCATTCAGGGTGAGGGTGGTTCTGGCTGGAATCAAGAGGGGAGAAACTCCGGAATCACCCTCACTCACCGATCACCTGGGAGGGTGATACTCTAGTATAGGAACTGTAGTTGAAGGAAGTAGGTTCTAATTTGTGAGGGAAGGGGAAGATAAGGTAAGAGAGATATCTAAGGGAAGGGAAAAGAATGGAAAGGCAAAGTATATAAGTGAGATCACCCTATATATAAGGGAAGATAAGGCTAATCACCCTATCCTTCCTTGACTACACCCAGGCAGGTAAGTGAGTTATGGTAGGTGGTATGCCTATCCCGGAGGTAGGTGAGTTAAGGTAGGTGATCCCAAGGTAGGTGAGTTAGGTAGGTGGGAAGACCCTAAGGTAGGTGAGTTAGGTAGGTGGGAAGACCCTAAGGTAGGTGAGTTAGGTAGGTAGGTGGGCCAAGGTAGGTGAGTTAGGGTAGGTTATCTGACCTGAACTCAAGCTAGGTAGGCACGGGTAGACTTATTACCAGATGAGTTATGGTAGGTGGGATGGCTTTACTCACTAGGTAGGCATGGGACGGGAAGATTCTAAGGGAGGTAGGTGAGATGGCTTTACTCACTAGGTAGGCATGGACCTTATCGGGGCGTAGAAGCCGAAGGCGTAGCAAGCTTAGTTCTTCCGAAGGCGTGGAGGGCAAGGACATGGCTTAGCAAGCAGGGTTATTGAAGTTCTTTAAGCCGAGGGAAGGAATGGCTTAGCAATTAGCAAGCTTAGCCATGAGCATAGAAAGATTAATGCTAAAGCGTAATTACATATATAATTCATGAATGCATAATGACATATATAGTCGTTTTCGGGTGGTATTGAGTTATGTCGTAATGACATATATAATACCAACATGCAGATGACCTTCTCAGAGAGGGGGGACGGGACGGGAAGAAAGAGAGAGAAATCTAGCTCTCGTATCGACAAGGTCGGTTCATCGAGCCGCAACATACGTGGATGCATAAGGCAAGGTGGATGGCATCTCTCTTCATTGTTGGCCCAGACTGGAGCGCCCAGCCCAGCTGGCACCAAAATGGCCGGATTCTTCCAACAGGCCATGCTTCCGGGGCGGGGGAGCAAGCGCATAAGCCCGCCACCGCGGTATGGGCCATCGCGGCTACTCTGGCACTGAGTGCGCTCAGGAGAAAACGGTTGGGAGGGTTCGACGCTCCTGGTGAGGGTAAGGAACCCCCTTCGTTCCATTATGCAAAGCTCGAAATGAGGAACGGAGGCCTTACTTTCACTCACATCAGCACTCCAGCCCAGCAGCCAGACAATGGTTGGAACATTGAAAACCTATGATGGAACCTCAGCGGGTAACTCAATAACAGCAAAACCTCACTCACTTGAGAGACCCTATTATTGAATCCTTGAAAACACATGCCCTCTGAAGCAGCCCCCCCTGGGAGAAACCGGACACTTGAAGAAAGAATATATAAATAAAGGCCTCGGCATGACTCTTCGTCTAGCCACGTAGGGGGGGGGAGACCTTCGAACAGGCACCTGAGGGAATTGGGAAATATGTTTCATGGAAGTTGCGTCACGATGGTAGGGGAAAAGAACGGAAGCAGAACTTGGTGGATCTTGCAAGGAGGGGAGATGATTCGCTTGATAGTCCACCCGGCTGATTTTCCAAGGGATGTGCCTGATTTCGATGGGTCCCATTCCTTATCAATCAGTGAATAGGGGACAGCTTGAAGGCCTAATTCGAGTCACAGAATTAGCTCCTGAATCTTCACTTGAGAGACTCGAGTTTTGACTTACAAGTTTGATCGAAATTGGGGATGCGTAAGCAGGCTCGACCATAAGGGAGAGGATGCCCCCGGCAGGGCTCGACTAACAGGAGAGGATGCCCCCGGCAGGGCTCGACCGTTAAGGGAGAGGATGCCCCCGGCAGGGCTCGACTAACAGGAGAGGATGCCCCCGGCAGGGCTCGACCGTTAAGGGAGAGGATGCCCCCGGCAGGGCTCGACTAACAGGAGAGGAAAGATTGGTTTCAGATTTAGATCTATTTTTATGGTACGCTTAGATATCTATTTTCTGGTACGCTGAGATTTGATTTTCATGGTACGCTTTCTTTTATGGTACGCCTTCGGTCATCGGATGACCTCCAGCGCTTCGGGACATGCACGACTTTTCTCTACCCCTTGATGACAATTTTCAGGATGCATTGCCCCGAAGTGAAGATTCTGGCTATTACCGCTACAGTTCGGTGAGGGTTGGAACTCTTGACTAGGAATTCACACATCATAGGCTCACCGATCTTCTTTGCTGGCTGAACGAGGTACATGACCGACCTTGAACAACAAGGTCCGTTATGCTCCCCATAGTTCGACTACTCGTCAGGGACCAGTGACCTGACGGAACCTAGTTGACCCTATGACAAGTTTGATGTTGTGACGTTGTAACTATCCCAAGCAACCTCTGATGCCGGCCTGACATGGCCTGGCTAGACGAGCGAAGGGGTACATTTCTCTCCTTCTTTCTTTTCTTTTCTTCTGGTTCCTTGATGCTTATTGGGTGGGGGGGCGAACGCCTTTTAGTTACTTATTTGAGAGGGGCACCCAATAAGTCAAATGAAGGCAGGGCTCTCAATATAAGGCCGCCATCGCCCCTACTTTTTTTCAGGATCAGGACCCTATCGCGACACAACAACAAGGGCAAAGATCAATCATCGAAAATAGGAATTATGGCTGAACCTTTGGTGAATTCCGTCTATCTAACATTGCTTCCGTCCCTCTCCCCACTTCAGTAGCTGCTTCCCCTTTTGCCAGTGAATTGCTGGTGAAATGACTCATAGCGATTCATTGAAATCAGATGTTCCCATGCCCCCCTGTTATGGGGGGGTAGTGGGCTTGCTTCCGGTGGAGCGGATTTATATTAATACGTATTAGAAGCAGGACCAACCAAACTCAAATCATCCACCAGTTGGTTCAGAAGCAATAGATGGAAATGGGCTAGCTCGTAGCAGTTGAGATGGGAGCTCTTATCTCTCGAATGAAGGGCAGGTTGCAAGGATCTTCGCTATGGATTGAATCGGTCGATTCAGTTCAAAAATATGTTTCCAGCGTGCGAAAATGTCCATGGAAACGGTTTATATCAAATTTGCCTAGTCCTCTAATTAGATATTATGTTTTGCATCTCATTCAATCACGATACATGTACTCCAGTTTTGATTGTATACATGTGCTACTTATGAGACCCAGTCAGTTATAAGCTTTCAGTTATAAGTGCTGGGTTGATTCAGAGGATCAGTGACTCATGCAGTGAGTCCACAGTGACCGAGGCAGTATCCACGAGGCATATATCGTACATCTAACAACCATTAGTCATTTTTCATACAGCTGGGCTCAACCGCATCTCTACGTGTGCATATCTATGTTTTTATAGAACCTATGAAATCTTATGAAATTCTACTTGCTGTGGGATGCTGCCTATTTTGACCTGGGACTCTGGAGGCTCCTCTGGAAGAAGCGCTCTCACCAGACACAGGCCACTTACTTCTTTCTAAAGAGATGAAAACAGAGCAAATAACAACCAACCAATGCTCTATGGGGCAGGTTTCAATTGCATTTTTACGTTTTCACATACAAGACCAGCATTTCTACTAGTGCCAATATATGATACGCCATAGAGACGTGATCACCATAGATATACTTGTTACTATATGATATCTGCATCTATAATTGTTCATATACGATGTAACCATATCTACCTGGCAATGAAAAAACCTAATTCTTCAATTTAGTTTCCAGTCCATTCAAAAGAAAAGAATGATAATAACTCTATCTAGATTTGATATACGAGATCGCATATCTACCTGTTACTATATGAGATATCACCATATCTAACTAGATTTAAGATATGATGTCACATCTCTATTTGTTACTATAGGATGTTGCCATATTTACGTTGACACTTGGACTTGCATAAATACATGTTATACATATATGATATCTGTATCTCTACGTTTTAATATACTATACTCGCATATCTATGTGTTACTATTTTATATCGGAATAATATCTATGTTATTGCCATGTAGCAGACCCCATTGCAGCCATATCTATTACAACTACTAAATACTGTATTATCTTATATCACCATATCTACGACCCGGAGGGGCTCTCCTGAAGTCTTTGGGCAGAGGTTTTAACCTCCTCCGACCTAGGTTTCAGACTGACTGCTGAGATCTACCTGCCTGACTACTGATCGATCTCTTTCTGCCTCAGATCTGATCTCTGCCCCTGATCTATAGGCCCGGAAGCCAGCTCTCTTGAAGAGCTAAGTCAGATTGATTTACCCTCCTACTATTCTAATATACTATTCTAATACAGTGAAGACTAACCGCTTCTCTAGAATCATAGGAGAAAAAGACCGTAAGGAAATCTGACCAGCCCTCACTGGATAGTATCTATACCCGCCCAGATGAGACCAGCCCTGATAGACCAGTCCTGCCCGTATCATCTCAACACTTATAATTACTTTTTGCCAGCAGTAGGGAGGAAGAAGAATATGAATGACGAATCGGCAGTAGGAAGAAGAATATTGCTTTCTGGTTTTCTCAATACAACTCAGGATCAGTATCCCTTTCAAGAAGAGTCGGCTAAAGGCTATATGGAGATTCAAATTTCACCGGGGCGAGCAAACTAACCATTTCTACAGTTGAGTGCCCGGCCCTATCGGTTGAGCCACCTTATCGCGTATTAATTAGATTCCCCTAAAGAAAGGAAAGGGAAGCCGGAGCATTTCAGCTCTCTTCCGTTTATTTAAGAACCGGGGACAGAAAGAAGGTTGGTGTATTAACGGAGAAAACATAATGAATCGGTCGAGCGCGCTTGCAGAGATAGTTGTGGTATGTCCTAGGTCGATATGAGTAGCAGAGTTTTTTCGCCCAGCTTTCAAATGTAGAGCAACCGAATTTTCAGAGCTTCCAGACTATGATGAGTGCTTATTTATAGTAGGCATCCGTCTCCAGCTCGAAGGGCTGCTGTAAGTCTTGAAGATGGAGAACGGGATCAACACAAAAGGTCCCGGAGGGGCTTGCGCTTCCTAGTGCAAGGACCCGACAGGGGGCTCGACTGATAAGGACCCTTTAGGGGGCTCGACTGATAAGGATGCGCAAGCAGGCTCGACTGTTTTGGTTACTTATTTGAGAGGGGCAATAAGTAAACCCTAACCTTTAGGTGCTCGACCATAAGCCCCCCCACCCAATAAGTAAATTGAAGAGGAGAGGAATTCATGAATTGAAGATCCGACTGTCTAAAGTTAGATTTTCTCATAAAAAAGGACTTGAAACGGAGATTCTCCTTGGCAATCCGTTCCTCACCATGATCCAACTAATCACTGTCTCGAAAGAAGGAATCAGAGGATATATGAATGGTAAGCACGTCCTATTCAGATTTGCTGTGCCCACCCGATCATCTCGAATCCAACAAGGTCCGCGCCTAGGGCGAAAGGTTACGTAATGGCCTTAGTCACGCGCATCCTACGATCAAACTACAGTGCGCTAACGCGCGCGACTATATTATAAACTCCTTTCGACCATGCGCGACTAATATTCGAGCGAGCGCGCTGCGGGCGAAAGGTGACGGAGCAAGAAAACTACAGTGCGCGTAAGCGTAGCGCTAGACTCACTATTATAAACAGCAAAAGCCCCTTTCGCATAATAGACGCGCCCGACAAACAAGTTGCCCTTGCTTGTTTTCTCGTACCGTTGCTTGTTGCAACAAGTTACCCTAAAGCCTACGTTTGCTGGGTTGGAGTAGAAGGATTCGTGCTCTATCAACGACGTTGGATCTGGTCTCTTTCCAAGAGTAGCTAGTAGTTATTCTGCACCCTGGATTTATGGTCCAGTTCCCGATTCATCTCGCTCATGCAACCATCTATATACGTAGGAAGTATCCTCTTCGCCCGCCATTCAGAGTGAATTCTTTCTCCCCGCCCCCACAGAGACACCTTTACCTATGAGCTGAGTAGTGTATGGGGGGAAGCGCGTGATGGGAGAGCTGAGTCTACCTATTGACCGATTTAGAGTGCCCCGTCTCGATGAAATGGGTGACCTTCCTTCTCGGGCGGTACTCTTGCTCTTCCTGGCTCGAAGAAACTCCTCTCCTTATCAGTCGAGCCCCCTGTCGGGTCCTTGCACTAGGAAGCGCAAGCCCCTCCGGGACCTTCTTTTCCGGCTAGGAAGCGGATGAGGAAGAAAACTCCTGTTGCTGTTACGGCTAGTGCGAGTTGCTCGTAGGTCAGTGGTTCAATCTATACTTTCAGTAAGCGGGTTAAGTAAGAAAAGGAAAGAGAGCCAGCTAGCCAAGTTACTGTTCTCTAGTAGTAGTAGTAGTCTCGTCTATCTCTGCTTTCTCTCGTACTATCGCTTTCGGCTTTTAGCTGTCGGGAAAGCAGCTCATGAATTCATTCCTTCAGTCCGGCAAGTGGCTTTGCTTAGAGAGTCTGTACTTTCAGTTCCAGCTGTAAGTGGTCGTAGAGAGAAAGAGGGGCGTCTGGGCTCGTTCTCTCCTCTCGCACGCTCTTTCCGTTTTTGAGTCCTTCGGTTCATGGCTTTTAAGTCGCTTTTCATCACCTTTCACTCCTTTTATCGCAGAGGGAAGTGATTGATTGATTTCTCGGCTTGCGGTACCGATACTCCGGGCAAGTGCTAGTGCTAGTGGTTTTGCTCATATAGTCTTTCCTTCCGAAGTCAACTCCTGAAGTGACGTCTTTCAGTACTGGGACTCAAGTCAAGTAGTTGAGATAAGCTGTTTGCTCTTTGTCAGGTGCCGTAAGTTCCTTCTGTCCGTTAGGTTAGCTCGTTAGGTCAGTGGTTCAAGTCAATAAGCGAGGAGATCTGTTGGCACTGCACAGAGAACAGTCACTTGCGGTAGTTTCGGGAAGAGAGTAGGCAGTTCAGAGAAAGATTCCCCTTTTCTTACTTCATTTACCCACTTTGAGCAAGCGTGTTGAACTCTCCAATTTAGCGGGTACCAGGGCTACTAATGGAGAACTGATAGGCCACCTTCTCACTCTTCAATTTTCCACTTTGACTACGGGTACACCGGGTTAGTGTATCAAGTCATAAGGCCAGGTTCTCCCTCTTTCATTTCCCACGGTCGCTCACTAAGCAAGGCCAGTCATCCCAAGCCAGCGTCCTCCCATCCATCCTATCCAGCCAGACCAGTCACTATATCCAAAGCCATAGCCAGTCGGCCAAAACCAGCAATAGATCCAGATAGAAACAGAAGCAAAGACAGTAGCAGTAGCAGCATAAGATTAAGCCGTTGACTAAGCAGTTTATCCAGCAGTAGACCCACCAGCAGGAGTATATGTGGATTCAGTGGACCTAGTTGGGGCACGAAAACCTTATCGCCGAGCTCTGCTATTAAGAGAAAAAGGGCCTTGGGGATTGGGGTGGGTGGGTAAATAGTGGTCGAGCCAGCTTACGCTTCCTCATCGCCGAAGGAAGAAATGAAATTCTTCTGGGTCGGTGGGTCAAGGTGGTAAAGAACTTCGCAACACAGATGATTAACGGAGCAATTCCCTTCTAAAGAACTCCGTAACACAGATGATTAACGGAGCAATTCCCTTCTAAAGAACTCCGTAACACAGATGATTAACGGAGCAATTCCCTTCTAAAGAACTCCGAAATCTGCGGATATGTAGTTAGCTAATTTCACAGACAGAAAGTTCCTACAAAGCCTATTGATTGGAGTGGTAAATCCTATCTATAAACCTGGCCTATCTATCTAGCTTCCTATCCGATCTAACCCTTCCTACTTGGCTGTCTTCCCTATCTCGTCTGACAAGCTTTCTTCCCTATCTATGGGGCGGGAGGCATAGCAATCAGGACGATCAGAAGGCAGATCCTAACTTGAACTACTATCAACTGCAACTTGAACTACCCCTACCAAATAGTACAGCCAAGACCATTCTAACCGTCCCCCTACCACTACTACTTCCATCTAGCCAACTATCCACTAATCTTTATAGCAAATACTCACACCTACGCTTACGCTGATCGCATTCTGACCTAGCTTCCTAATGAGTATGAGTACGGGTCAAGCTTATCCTTACTTCCCCTACCTCTCTAGGACAGGTAGAAGAGTATGTCTTACCTTCTGTCTGTCTTTGGAAGTAAGGACAGAACAACCAACCCTTTCTTATCCCGTCCCGCAGTGGAACAACCAACCCTTCTTGTCCAGTAAAAACCACTAGTTAGGACAATTTATGGATAAGTCCCTAAGTACGGGGCTCAAAGCCTTATCTATTCTGGTTGAAGCATCATAAGGTAATGCTTATGTAATATTCTTTCGGTAGTTTCGCTACAAATTTGCTAAGAAACTACCGAATCATTTTCATTTCAGAATGAGGTTAGGTCTTGAAGATTGTGGTCTAGGATTAGGTCTTCTCTTGCTGTTGGTGAATGACCGATGCAACTGAAACAGCCTGATTGAAGAATGAAATGAGATAAAGAGATATGGTCTGGAAGATATTTGGCCAGGATATATTCTCTTTTTTTGGTGAATGACCGATGCAACATATATAATAGAGGTCAAGGAGCTAGGATGCGTAGCTTGAAACCTTCGACCTTGAGTTACTTATTGGGTGGGGGGGCCGAATGAATATGGAAGGTGAGAGCGAGACCATCACTCGATCAATGATTAGACAAATCGATGGGTCAAACGAATCAAAACGAAGTGGATGCGCATATAGCCGGCTGTGTCCTCAAAGAAGTGATTCTTGTACCAGAGACTAGAAAATATATCAATCTTGTGAAAACTACCGCAACATATATAAAGATATGAGGCATTTCCCTTCTGCAAATCCCTCACCATATGAATAGTGAGTGACTCCGTCCCTCCTGAAAACGAATCGAAATGAAGTTCTGCATCAAGGATGCGTAAGCATGCTCGACTGTTAAGGAGAGGAAGCCCCCGGCAGGGCTCTCAATATAAGGAGAGGAAATTTTGATCTAATATTCTCCATTCTGAGATTGCATAATTACATATATAATATATGCATTGTCTGCTAAAGCGTAATTACATCTCCGCAGATTGCGGAGTGAAATAGAAGGGTGCTACAGCAGGCTCGACCATAAGGTCCGTCAGGGGCTCGACTGTTAAGGCCGCCATCGATTTATCGCTCGACCATAAGGGAGAGGGCCGCCATCGAATTGCTCCGCAAAGAATCGGTGTTTCGGAGTGAAATAGAGGATGCGCAAGCACGCTCGACCAACGGGAGAGGGGAATTGCTCCGAAACCCATGATTTCACTAAGTGAATTTCGGAGTGAAATAGAGGATGCGCAAGCACGCTCGACCAACGCCCCCCCACCCAATAAGCATCAAGGACCGGCAGGGTGAGGGATTTATCGCTCATCCATCATATGGGTGAGGGTGAGCCTGTCGAACTCTCGACCTATGGGAGAGGTAACGTGGGAGGAGACGAGCAACTCTCTTTTGGGGGAGGGGCCCCAAAAGAGAGGACCGACAGGGTGCGTAGCACGCTCGACTAATAAGGCCGCCATCGGCTCGACTGATAAGGATGCGCAAGCAGGCTCGACTGTTTTGGTTACTTATTTGAGAGGGGCAATAAGTAAACCCTAACCTTTAGGTGCTCGACCATAAGGACCTTTAGGTGCTCGACTGATAAGGACCTTTAGGTGCTCGACCATAAGGGCCGCCATCAGAGGATGCGTTAGCATGCTCGACTGTTAAGGCCGCCATCACCTTTAGGTGCTCGACTGTTAAGGACCTTTAGGTGCTCGACCATTTTTTGACTTATTTGAGGGGCAAATAAGTAAAT
>Ga0115848_100097_pt1 | contig 24203 bp, 27 predicted proteins | sample InSIn3gowninarea_FD_83862 | JGI IMG/M metagenome (GOLD analysis project Ga0115848, IMG submission 83862) | reverse complement strand
ATACATTGCCCGCCTGTAATGTGAATTGTTTGAATGCAAAAATTGTCGTATGAGGTCGATGAGGGTTGGCTACTGTATAACGAAAGTCCGTCTGATCGCTTCGACGGAACAGCAAGGCGGCCACCATGCCACCAGTGGTCCAAGTTACCGTTAACTCTCCTATCATCGATCCACTGGCATCACCCCCTCTTCGATCATCCAGCTCTGAACGCTCCTCGACACGAGGGGAATCAGTAAAACCAGCCTTTCACCGCCAGTTACCGGGAACATCTGGTCAACCAGATCAGGATGATCTGCAATCTTCCTCCGTCAAACGATCAAAGTCCCCTTCGAAGCTGAACAAAGATGGGGAGGAGCAGTTCAAGGCAAAGGAGATCAATCTAGCCGATATGGATATTATGGATTTTCTGGCAGTCGATCAATCCGACCCCAACGCCATTATTGAGCGCTGGGATCCTGACAATTGCGATATTCCCGATCTTCCAGGGCTAGCGACGTTGGACCAAGTTGCCGTGGATCACCTCTTGCCACCACCACCGGCTCTAACATCAAACAGGTGCACGGTCCCCGTCCGATGCGCTCCGACCAAGGTGTCGGGACAAGCACCACCAGCCGCTTTTTCCGACTTTATCGTCTTGGATGCGCAAAAGTTCAACAAGTCAATGCTAGACCTCAGTGCTCGCGAGGCATGGCGTTCCGTACTTCTCGTATCGATTCTGTTCACCGTGTGGGGACTCAGCTACGGGTTCCTCGGGAGCTTGACCAGTCAGATTCAACGGATTCTCGAATTCTCGGATGCGGAAAACCTGGCGCAACACAACGCTTATTGGATGGGATATGCAGTTGGTCCGATATTGGGATACTTCGTACTCTCCAGGTTTGGCTTCAAAGTCACCTTTCTCGTCGGTCTCGGAATCTACTCGTGCGGCGCCATGAGCTTTTGGCCGGCATCGACACTCGCCAGTTTCAGTGGACTTTTCGTCAGTCAATTCTTCACCAGTTTCGGGCTATCTTGCCTCGAGATCGCTGCCAACCCGTATATCGCGCTTGCTGGCCCACAACATCTCAATGAGGCTCGACTAAACTTTGCACAAGCTATCCAAGCGACGACGGGAGCACTGACTCCGGTGCTTTCAAGACGTGTGTTGTTGCGCTCGGTAACGACTCGCGCCAGACTCGTCGACACCCAATGGGCGTATCTCGCCGTCGCCCTGTTTGTAATCTTGCTTGGAGTCTTCTTTTTCTACATTCCGATCCCTGAGGCAACCGACGAAGATCTTGAAAGAGTCTCCAGAGCAAGACTCCATGCTGTCGGACTGGATCAACAGGCAACGATAGGCGGAGCCACGGCGGGTGCCTTGTTGGTCGGTTTTGGGGTGGTCACCATGCTTGCCTACCTTGGAGGGCAGGAGACTTTGTCGTATTTCTGGACTGCGATCGTTCAAGAGATCAAACCAGGTGTCAGCGGAGACGCAGCGTGGGCTTACCAAGAAGCAGCGCTGTCGTCTTTCGCTGTCGGACGATTCCTTGCAGCCGGAATCGCCTATCTCGGCGTTCCTGGTCGCTATATCCTTACCGTCTGCATCACGGGTGCGCTTGTCACGACGATTCTGGCATCTCACCTTTCGTCCCATGTCGCAGGAGGGTCAGCACCTCTCGCCATGCTCATCCTTTCCTACGTTTTCGAGTCGGCAATTTTCCCTACCCTATACGCCATCGTCATTCGGAATCAAGGCGCTCGAACCAAGTTGGTATCGATGGGATTGACGATAGCGATTGGAGGCGGTGGTGTTTTGCCCAGTATTACATATGCTCTCCGACGGCAAGAAACAACCCGAGGGTCGATCAACACCGTTATTGGCTTTTATTCTATTGCCATGCTCCTGCCCATCCTGCTCAATTCTTCGTCTGTCATGCGCAGATGGGTCGACCCGAGTTTACATATACAGGATACCAGTAGGACCGGCAGCGATACCTCGGGCTTTTCTGCCAGTAGCATACGGAACCGAGTTTCCGGTTATTTCGGCAAGTTTTCCGTCGAGCATAGAGAAAATGCAGTAGAGTTGCAACCTCGCCAACCAGCATATCAGAATGAATCTCCATGACACCTCGATCAGACGGACTTTCGTTATACAGTAGCCAACCCTCATCGACCTCATACGACAATTTTTGCATTCAAACAATTCACATTACAGGCGGGCAATGTATCGATCAAGAACAACAACAACTGTAGCTATTAGGACATCAATGTATCATATGGGGGAATTATCGCAAATAGGTCAAGAGCCTACCCAGAAATGCGCGATATTGTATTGACAACAGAGAGGCGGCACAATACAGCGAATCTAATAACTTATCGGACATTATTGAGCATACTTCTTGTCATCGTTTCTCTGTCGCATTAGAGGCAAGTCCAGCCAATTGTCCACCCAGGCAGCCAGCACTACTGCTAGCAGCTCTGCTAGCTGCACTACTTGCACGCTAACAAGCAAAGATCCGCGCCAACGCACGCGAGCAAGGGTGCCCCCCGTATTGGCGCGAATTGTTTGCGAGTGGAGGTTGGATGATGATCCACCTCCATCCCGTTCAGTAGTGCGTTTCATGTTACTCGGTGCATCACTTTTTCATTCATTTTCGTCAAACTGTCTGTTGTGAAATAGGAGGTTTCGTTCAAAAGCATCAGAAGGGCAATCAACGTTTTCATTCGATTGGCGTGATCGTGTCCTGGATATGCTGTAACATCTTCTCCTATCTCTCCTATTCTCGTCCTTCTCTTTTCGCCTGACATACACCACCGCCCTTCGGCACCCGACATTCGTTTTCACTACACACTCTTTTGTTCACTTCGGCCGACCAACAACGCTCTTCCGCTTCTCATCTTCCACTTCTTATACCCTTCGCCTTCAACGAAAATCGCCTTTGGTATGCCGTACATGCGATCATGTCTCCTCTCCGTTGCAGCCACCGCGGTTTCTCTCCTCTTCTTCACGACGACAAGTACAATGGCCTCACCGTTAGGACTCGCTTCACCAGTATCGCTTCCGTCGTCTCCGATATCGGCGCACTCAATCCAGAACTTTGTTCTCGCAGAAGAGGAACAAGCGGATTCGGTGATGATGGTGGGTTCAGCAACGGCGGAGACGGCGGTGGTTCCTACTAGCAGCGGTTTCACCGCCTACGAGAACATTGTCAGCACGTTTTCGCCTTCAAGCGGAACCTACTTTCCCAGCATTACCTCGTTTTCCGGGTCAAGTACGCCATCGGCTACCGCCACCATCGTTTCTGTTCCAGCAGCACCGACCACCGTCCTCCCACTCGCTGTTCCGTTCCCACAGCCATTCGACCAGTCGTTGAGCTACAGCTTGACCGATTCATGTGTCGCTTTTCTCGCGACGTACCTCGAAAGCGAGGAAATGAGGGGGACCGGCAGTACTATGACTAGTGTTGGACGATGTGGAAGGCCTTTTGGGTTGTTGATGAGTAGTAGTTCCGGATGGGCGACCATGTGAGTTTCCTCGCGAGCGCACCTTTTCTTTCATCCTCTCACACAAGCTTACCCATTCGAGCCATCCTGTCTACTGTTTGTCTTGTGTAGAACAAGGAACGAAACTCTCCTCACGGCTGCTCTTTCGCAGATCTGTTACGCGACCTCGTCAACGACAACAACGACAACAACCGACGATGACTGTTCCGAATACTACCGTTCGCTTGCGGCCGACGTGCAAAAGTCCAGCAACTGCGGAGCGGATCTGAAAAGAAGAAACCCAGTAGCATTGGAAGCCTTGTATGGTGAGTCAGCTCTTCCCCCCGCTAGCATCTACACCACAAACCTTCAAAACGTGAGGCTAAATCTGAAACCCTACGAGCAGGTTTCCAAAACTACGACATGCTTCAACTCGCCGCATGCCTCACAGACACGGAAACACACGCATTCTGTTATGCGCAAGCCATGTCAACGACTTCTTCAACCCCAGACGACGGATACCTCTACCAACTTCCCGTCGGGGTTCCGCTCCCCTCTACTTCCCGTCCAACATGTTCCTCCTGCTCTGCGAAACTCGTCAACTTGTTCACTGAGACTGTCTTGAACACCAGCACCAGCGGCGCCAACTCGTATGCGCCCGTTCTGGAGAGCGCGTTGACGAATGCAACCACGATATTGAAACAGGCGTGTGGATCGACGTTTGCTGGGCAGGCCACGACGATGCAGGCGCACGTATCGAGTGGTGCCGTGCCGCGTCTTTTGGGGTCTCGACATTCACAAACATGGTGGGGAGTATTACAGACTTTCCCGCTCGTTTCGTCGGTTTACGTCGGCTTGATTGTTGCCGTTCTATGCGACCTCGTCTAGGGATACATCACGAGGATGACGAGGAGGCGAAACAAATTTGTTGTTTTATAGGGAGGATATAATTGTATAACAGTTCAGCCTCGTCGGGTAGACGCGGGCTGTTCTGGCAGAAAGGGTTGTTTTTGTAGAAGATTTCGATGGTACAGGATGTACTGCGATGTATAATATAGGGTTTGGTCTTTATAGATTTGCGTTGCACAAGGAATATAACACAGGCAAATCGAGGCGCTCGTAGGCACGTCAGCACTGTGTTCGATATCTCACGTTTCAGGTCAAAACAATGTTTCATCTCGACATTTGCATTGTTCTTTTGATGAGCGCAACCCAAGGTCCTTTGGCTGACGAGGACCATGCTTAGGGGCGAGATGCATACCCAATATGATCGATATTCTCCGTTTGGGTAAGCAGCTGCCTCTCAACTTTATCTATCATTAGGTTTAGCCCTACACCATGAACTCACCGCCTCCCTTGTCCGCCCAGCGTCCACGTCCACGTCCACGAATTCATCCAGCGCATACGCACAGGTCGAACCTTCATCATGTTCCCCCAACATCAGCCTTTCCAGGACATCCGAACGCCCAACCGGTTTTCCTGAATCCCTACCTCGCTCCAGGGTTTATTCCTCTTCCGATCATGCCTCATGCTATCCCTTTAGCAGGCCGTGCCGTATCAACAACATTCGGCTTTATACGTCCTCCCGTATCGACATTTCCATATCCTGCCGGCTATGCACCAGTGCATCATGTCCATCATCACCACTATCATCACCGCCTTTCCCCGAACTCGACACCGGAAGGGATCAATCATCCGTACAATGCCTCGGGAAGAGCGTTCCCTTCACGACAAGCATGGGAAAGGCATACCTCTACCACTAGTGCTCAATCTACTGGAAATCGACCGCAGGTGTTTGATCCTGATGGATATCCGATGTCTCACGATGGAGGAGACGAAGGACCGGTCGTTGTAGACGTGGATGAGCCGGAGAGAGGAAGTGCTGGTGGAATGGAGATGGTGCTGCACCGGCGTTCTGGTGAACCAAGAATGCAGTATGAGACGACAGAGGAGAGAATCGACACGGAAGGAGCGCAAGGTAGAATCGATAAGCCATCTGCTGTCATCCATGGCGACCTGCAGGCATCACGAGCGGTCCTATCACCTCGTTGCCTCCCCAACGCAACAATCCAGGAAGCCGCAAACAGGATGGATGTCGACGCGATCGCGACTCGCTTTGTCGGATCTGACGAGCAAGATAGCGTTCAGTTCGTCCGCGTCGAATCGGGATCAATGAGACGCCGACAGCAAGACGGAGATTCCAATGAGCAGGACGGGGGCCTGGATTTGCCAGATGTCGAAACCGTAGCGGAACAAGACGCCCACGACCAGGCAACAAAGTCAACAAAGTCACTGTACGAAAGAAGCATAGCTGTCGGGCCGGAGCGTGGTGTAGGAGATCAACGTCGTACGCAGTCCTTGCACGCGTGAGTTTGATAGCGTCAACCTTGGTCATGTGCTGCGTAACTGACTGAATATGCATGTAGTGGGCGGTGGGTCCCTGCTTCTCCTCGACGGTCACGAGATGGCGTAGACTTTGCAAGGAATCGAGAGGTTGCAGCTGGCGACACAGTCACCAAGAACGTATTGATCTCGTCGCGGTCAGCAACAGCAGATGTCGCAACCCCTCTCTCTGGTTCTGGATTCGGTCGTTTTCCCCCTACCTTACCTTACCAGTTGCCGATGTCACCACCATCGAACAGCGCTGCACACCAATTACTACCACCACCAACGTCGACAGAAATGATCGACCGCCTACTCCTTACCACCGGCCTCAATGCTCGTCAATTCATGCGCATGTTGGAAGACCAGACGTTTGTGCTTGATGTTGAGCGGTACCAACGGGGAGTGGAGATAGACGTGCGTGGAGGTGTCGGGAGAGAAAGTCGCAGTGAGGGTCGAGAAGGGGAATAGATCGTTGATGGTTACGTTGGATACGATAGGTTCTGGAACTGTGCTTTTGCAGGGAGGAGCTGCCGTCAAATACTGCTTTTGATAGCGACTGTAAATGCGATGCCTATGACAGCTACAGGTTGCTCCAACGACACAGGCAGCGAATCGCTCGACCCAAGTACAAGTTAACATACCAAAGTGCAGACTTACATGATGCCACTGATTCTGTGTCCGCTGCGGAAGGCGGTCAGCTAGACTCCCTGTGAATCTGTAAATCTCGGCAGTCGGGACGGAGGTGGGCGCAAAGTGACGTCGGAGGAAGCGATCGACCCGGAGCAATCGATATCTCCGGAATGAAGAGTGATGAAGTGCGGGAACGTGATTTTCAGTTTCGGAATGAGACAGGTGGTTGTTGATAGGGGCTATAAGATTTATCGACGCTGTCCACCGAGATTCTCTTTTTTCTTTCGCTTTCAGACCATTGCTTGCCATCATGCCCGTTTTACCAGCACCTCCCCTGCACGACAAGGCTCCCTTTGTTGTCCTTTCCGACTGGGTGAGCATGGATTTCTTGTTGCACCTAGCCCTGCGGGAACTGACGGGTGTTGTGCTATAGGATGGAACGATTACAACCCAGGATTCAAATGATTGTAGGTCTAGTCCTTCCTCTTTCTCGCACACCGTACATATCTTGACACTTTTATTGTTTCCTGCGTATTCCCAGTCTTGACAGATAACCTCGGTAAGTCTTCTATCGGCCACACGACAAGATCGGTGGAGCTAACGGTCCTATCGCAGGCCTGGGCTACGAACGAAGGTATATCGAAGTCAACCACTATCCCGATGTCGTTGAGCTAACGCGGGTTGCTTTGGTAGGCGGGAGATGAACAAGGAGGTCTTGAGCGGAGCTACAACGTTCCGGTGAGTTTGCAGCACCCGGTACCTATTGCCACGACTCTTACCGTCATGTCATTGTCTAGGGACTCGTTCCGGGATATGCTCAAGTCGGTGGCGGATAACGGTCACAACTTTCACGAATGCCAGGAAATCTTGCGAAAAAGTGCGGATTGCGGGTTCTACTATCTTTTCCTGTGGCTGTTTGCTTATACTTGGGTCCGATCAGATATCAAGCTCGATCCCGGGTTCAAGAACTTTTACCGGTGGTGCAAAGAACATGGCGTTCCCGTGATCATTGTATCATCGTGAGTTTAACTGGGTTTGCGATCCGAAGACCCACGTCAGTCCCGCTTACCCCATACTTTACAGCGGAATGGCACCCATCATCCGAGCAGTATTGACCAACTTAATCTCCGAGGAGGAAGCATCGTCAATCGATATCATTGCCAACGACGTCGAATACCTGGACGAAGCCAAGTCGGGCGATAAGTGGGAAATCGTATACAGGCATCCGGAAAGTGGATTCGGGCACGACAAGTCAAAAGCGATCTTGCCGTACCGGGATTTGGCCCATAAGCCTACTTTATTCTTCTGTGGTGACGGTGTATCAGGTACGTCAGCTTCCAATGTTTGAGTTACATCTATGCGCTTATAAACCCTTTTATGGAATAGACATGTCGGCTGCGAAACACGCTGATTTGTTGTTCGTCAAGGAGATGGCGAACGGTGACTCTGACCTGGCCGCATACTGCAAGGAGCAGGGCATCGACCATGTCTCATTCAAGGACTTGTAAGTGCGAATAGCTGCGAGCGGCTCATCTCTTGATGGTACAGCGCTCATCACCCGTTCTACCCACCTTGTGCCTGTTGTAGCAACAAGGTTCTTGAAGTCGTCAAATCTGTCGTGGAAGGCGCCAACACTGTTCCCGAAATAATCAACCGAGAAATGAAGACGGAGCGCGTGGAGGAATTGAGAGAAGCAAAAATTGAGGTTACGTCGGGCATGGAATAAGGGGGTTCTCGCTGAGCATGCAAAAGTAAAATGGTACACAAGTTGTATGCAGTGAATAGGGCATAAATTTTCAAGCCCGCGATGAGTCAATTAGATACACACCGCGTTAACGACTTGTAAGAGAACGTTCAGTGAACGTTGTTCCACGATACCCGATGAAGTCGTAGATGAATACCGCACACATATAGAGTCGCTGCATTTCGCTTGCTCGCATAATTCCTCTGTTCGGGGGATGCCATGCCGAACGCTGGAGATCCTGGTCGAGCTTGCTCCGTACGTTGAGCATTTCATCGTAGGCGCAGGTGTCTCCGGAGCAGCCGAATTCCTTTTTCCTCGAGGAATGAGCAACTGAGTCGTTCAAGCCATGAATCTACGTACAATCTTTCGCAAATGAAGCTGGTATGTGCCAAGGATGATGCAGCAGGTAATTACCTCACGAAGCTAAGCGAAGCGCGAAAGTCGCAGTTGCAATTGCTGTCCCGGAACTCGATTGCACGGAAAAGACAAGCGTCTAAATAAACTACATAATGTATAACCGGAGAAGGGGACATCAACAGCCTGGTTAGCTCAGTCGGTAGAGCGTACGACTCTTAGCCTCTCTCAGGAGGGTAGGCATCGTACGGTCGCGGGTTCGAACCCCGCATCGGGTTGATCTTTTGCTTTTTGCCAGCGTCGTGGCGTCTGAACGACTGAGCGGTGAGCGGCGTTTGCTCGTGTCGCTTGAGAAGTTTCGTCATCTCCCCGCTTCGTTTCCCCCTTCCTCTCTCCCGTGAAGAAAGACGCTGTGTTACTGGTTTACTGTTTTACCATGCTTGTATGGAGTCTATATGAATGAGTGCTCCCTTTTCCCCGGCTGGTCGCCAGTGGGAGATCAAGAAATTTATGTGGTAACGCGACTTTTTTTGTTCGTTCGTACGCTTTTCACTCACTCGGTTCGGTTCGGTTCGGTTCGGTTCGGTTCGGTTCGGTTCGTAGAGAAGAGAGGTTGCAGTGACCGTACATTGGGTGCACAGTGAGCCATTCCGAGATACGCACCGTCGCACTGTTCTTTCGTCCCCTGAGAACTTAGAGTATAACCAGGTGGAAGTTTTAGGAATCTTCCTATAAATCGAAGTTGTTAGAATGTGGATGCGACTGAGATCAAACTTTGATTTTCGATAAATATACCTGGTCATGTAACTGAACCTTAGCTGTTTCGAACCAAAACGACCGCAGTTGCACACGAGATGCGTTGTAGACTATGAACGGAGGGGGTCCTTGCCTTGCGCTCCCGATCGTGGCAAAGCTATCTCATGATAGCGACAACTCCGATGTGTAGCACGCCCAAGATTGCTGACAAACGGAGTGCCATAATAACAAGTGGCCTCGTATCGGACGCTTTGACGACTGACCAGAAGTCTCTTATACGACACGCTGTACAGGTGAAAGCGTTGGCCACTTTCTGAATCCTCATGCTCATCTCACAAGGCATATCATCCCCGCGATAAAATCATATGCAAACTGATAATACAGGTGTTTCTCGAAAAGCGAGAGATGCAATCGGATATGGAATGGATACAGTAATCGCATGCGCGCATCCTCCCTCATTCTGCCATCCTCACAGAGGCTCTCGACAAACCATGCACCGCGCATCCCGCGTCAGCCAATCCACTACACACCTTTGATGCCCAACATGGCCGCACTTGGGCATCATCGCCATGATTTCCCCGCTCCGGAAATTGTTCAGGCAAATTGAACACTTTAGCACTCGTACGCCGAGAGCTGAGAGTTTGAGCTTTGTTTTCCCCTCTTTCGTGGTCCGTCGTGATTCGACTTCTACCGGCGCGATAAACAGATTGGAAAGCTCGGTGGGGGTAGCGCCTCGCCTGGCAGTTTCGCTGACAAAGGACGTGATTTCACGTATTCCCTGAGCAAATTTAAAAGAACAAACGTTAGCAAGGCTAGTGGGCGAGTGGTCCCCGTCGTACTCTTACCTCAAACTCATCAGCCGTACCCTCAAGACGTGCCGCTGCGAGGTCCAAATCAGTGTATTCAATGGTAGGTGAAATTTGTGTACGAGGTCGAGTCGACGGTGACTTTTGTGATGGCTCAGCCACCGACCGCTGCAATGATGCCTGGTCATTGGCGGGGTGCGACACCGAGAGTCCTGGACTTTCAGGTGCTGTTGTTGTTGGTTTCGGTTGCATTAATGGTTTCGGAGACTCCAGTGGGGGCTGGACCACAGGCACTGGCGGTTTAGGAGACTCGTGGGCGAGCTGCATTGCAGGCGGATCTGCGACCTTTTTCTCCTTGTGGTCTGCCGTCGATGCTGATGTTATGCGCATTTGACCATCGCGAATCCGGCCTGAACCGACTCTGACAGAGTCCATTCCCTTCGTAGCGATCTCTGGCGAGGACTGAGTCCTCTCGACCTTTTGTGGAGGCCAGTCCTCTTCCAATTGGGCGTTCATTCGTCTCAGTTCTTCTTCGATTTCTTCTCTAGTCCAAGGGACCTCTTTCATTCGCCATCGATTCACGCGTAAAGCCAGCTGAGACTTGAGCTCAAGTTCTGGTCTGTCATCAAAACGTGGTTTGATGTTGAGCTTCCCAGTGGGATTCGCGCTCTTTTTCCGTTTCGGCTGCGCCGTTTGAAACACGGGTGCCGTCTGAGGGGTCGCGGTACCGCTCATCAATGATCGGTACGCAGCAGGTCGGGATCGCTGTGCGGGTGCTTCTGTTGCTCCGCCCGGAAGAATACTCGCACGAATAGTGTCTTGCAATGCCCGAGGGATTGCCCGTTCGTGACTTGGCGCTTCTGGCAACAAACTCGCCATGATGCGTTCTTGGAGTGTTGCCTCTTTAACGGGTTCGACGGGAGACTGAACGGAAGCTTTTCCGTTGGAAGGTTTCCTTACATGCGGTTTGCGCGCAGGTACTGGTGGCGGCGCAGGCTTTGCTGTTTGAACGTTTGCGGGTTGATTCGTGACAGTGACAGTCTCTGTTTCCGGAAGCGCACGTGGAGGAGCCACAGGCGGACTTTTCTCAACACGCCGATGTGGGAATGACGGAGGCGAGACTTTCGCTGGAAGATTGGTTTGCGCCGCGGGAATTGACTGAATCGCAGGAGGTTCAACTTCTTCAGTTTCAGCTTCTTCCTCTGCCGGTTCCTCGTGAATGGTTGGTGCCGCAGGTCTAGGAGGTAAAGGAGGCGGTTCATCTCGCGCCCTAGGTCCATTCGGTCGAGGTCGCTCTCTTCTCTCCCGTAATCTGCTTGGCGGTGGTGGCTCCGAGGAGCGAAGTACTTCCGCCGGTATACCTCTTGGAGGTAGTAGCCGGTATGTCGAGACACGACGTTTGGCCATCACTTCGGATATTGACGTCGAGGAGCTAGAGGAGGACAATGTGGATGCGGACTCTGAGCCAGAGTCGCTGTCTGATCCTGAGATATCAGACGCTGTAGAATCGATATCAGTTGTGCTATCTTCTTCTTCGAGCTTGGAGGCCAATCTCGGAGGAGGAAGACCTTCGACTGATCGCTTGGAAGGCAAGGGATTCCTAATGGGAACCGGCGGTGGTGGTGGTAACCGGCTGGTCACTGTAGGCCTACCTTGCCCAATCAATGCCTCTTTCTGAGCAGTGACAAGAGGTCGTTCATCTGCAACTGAGGCTTGGACCAAAGGGTCTGTCGTCACCGCTGGAACAATAGGTTCCGATGATTGAGTATTCTTCGGTGCATCTTCGCCCATGATGATGATTGCACGAGGATCTTGCCGAATAGGCTGATTGGCGAGCATCCAAGCTGGTTTCACGGCCCGATTGAATGGGTGTTTCTGAGCGATATATGGCTTTGGCGGGCTTTGTTGCACGGGGGAGCGTATCGGTGGATCATTGTAGCGCATGAGTGCTATGTTGCAACAGTATTAGCAAAAGTCAGAAAGGCAAAGGCCAAAAAGGCTTACGGGTCTCTGCCACAGGTGATTCTGCCAGAACTTCTTCAAGTTCCGCAGAGTCATCAATTCTAGGCGATTTGTCCACTTCATGCCCATTTTGCTTGTCGCTCGCGCCTGAGTCAGCTGGGCTGCTGCCAACGTCCATTCCAAGATTCGGTTTGAACAGCTGACTTGTAATTCGTGACAATGCACTCGGTCGTTTGCTGGGCTTGGGGCGCTCCTCGACATTGCTTCGGGTCCGACTCAAGCTGATGGCGTCAGAGCCAGACACATCTGATGCCTGTCTTTGAAACAAGCCGGAAGGCGATTGAAGCGGAGAAGATGACGTCTGATCAGTTGCCGGCGGTGTTGCACCTGCAGATGACATTTTGCGAAGCAGTTTCCATGGATTCGTCTCCCTTCCAGCCGATGGCTTGCGAGTGAACAGAGGCTGTGGCGATCGAGATGATGGCTGTGAAGCTTGTGGCAATGCGGGTAGCGGACGTTCCGCCATGGACACGGGCGAGGCGAGGAGAACTGGCGTTGGTGCATCCAAAACGGCAGGTTCCTCCTATAGAGTCGAAGGAGTACTCGTCAAAACCGCAAGAGCCAGCACGGGATGCACGAGGCTGTTGATCAACAGGGGAGGAAGACTCACGACTTTGCTGTTCGTTCGGCCCAGATCATTCTTCACGGGCGATATCACTTGATCCCTAGGTTCCGGATGACGTATGGAAGACTGCTTGATATAACTGCGCGACGGTTTGCCCTCCTCTACCTTTGCAGGTGCCGCTTCTTCGTCTTGGAGATCCACAACAGGCACCTGTTTCGGACTAGACATCTCTTGACGGGGTTCCACCGCCGCCTGCAACCCTTCATCAGTACAAGTAGCATCGGTTCCATTCGCAACAGGTACCGCTTGCCCCACCGCTTTCCCTTTCCCCTTTTCCTCCTTTGAAAACCTCGAAACAGGTTCCCCGGCGCGCACAAGGATCTCACGCTTCGTAGATTCGCCAGCAGCGGCATCCGAAGCTGGCTGCATGCCCGGGGTAACATCCAGCGCAAGTTGATTTGCCCGCTCGAAAAGTTTAGCTCTCTGAGCGGCTCTGTCCAGTCTTTCCTCCAAGCTGAAACCCTCGCTGATATCCCTCTCCCATGCTTCTCGTTCTTCCATCATCCGACTCTGCAACTCGGTTGGAGGACCGTATTCAACCACCGAGGAACCCGACGAGGTTGAGGAGGTTGTTGAGCCTCGTCGCAGGCCTGCCGTTGTCGCCTGTACTTGAAACTGTGCAACCGCAAACTCAAAACTAGGTGGCGGCGAACGCGGCGGAACAGGCGTTCTCTCTGCATCATTTCCACCTTGCTGCTGCTGCTGCGGCTGGCTCCTCGGTTCTTCACCTTCAGGAAACGGCGGAGGCGGATCACTGGGATCCATATCCGGATGAAGAGGTAATCCGTCGTTGTCTCCACCCACTCCGTTCGGTGCTGCGTGACCATTCATGGACCCATTCGCGTTCCCGCTCCGGCCCCCGTCTGCACCCTCGTGCACCACCTCCCGTGCAAGCGGACTCGTACCGGGTAATCCCCTGCCCCCGACATTCGCACCCACGCCCGCAGCGCCAAAAGCAGGCGGTGGCGCACGCTCACCTGCACTCAAATCTCCTAGATCATCCCACACGTTGCGCCGTCGCATGCTCGCTTGTCTCAACAAGTTTGTGGTACGGGTGTCTCTCCCGCCTCCCCGTTCTCGGAGATGCGAGTGGTGGCGATGAAGAGTTGTCCCTGCTCCTCCTGCTGCACCGGAACGACCATCAACGTCGGCAACATTCGTATTTCCGATTCTTCTCCCATTCACGCGGACTGAAGAATCGCCTTGTGGTGGTGGATTTGCTCCCTCCTCGCCTGCTACTAGCCTGCGAGACTGTTTCACCCGTTTCACACGCCTTCCTTGCTCCTGCTGCTCGACCGACCGCTTGGCCTGCTGGCTGGTTGTACCGCCCGAAGAAACAATAAGCGGCTGTGGGATTATTATCTGTATCACAGTGTCAGTTGTATAAGCAAGTGACTCGATCCGGGTCCAGGGAAAAGGTGGAAAAAGTGAGAATGATCTATCACCACTAACTCTTTGAATCCCCGTTTCCGCCTCCTCGACCACCTCACCATCCATCCCAACCTGCACCCCGCCAACCATCTTCCCCTCATCCCGATTCCGTATCTTCTTCTTCCTCCTCGGCCGGTCATCCAGTCCCGACGGAGCCACAGGTTGATCTTTCTGCGTCCCAGCCGCTGGGGCAGGGATATTCCCCGAATAATTCCTGGAAACGGGAGCTTGACCGGCGATCCTCTCATCCGCCGCGGCTGCAGCCGACATTGGTGCTTGCTCATCATTCCTCGTCAACCCTGCCTGCCCCTGCCCCTCCGCACCAGCTCGCATCGCCGCCGCCGCCCCCGCCGCCGCCCTCTTCTCCTCCCGTCTCCTCACCCTCCTCGCCTCTTTCTGCGCATCAACCCACTCCTTCCTCACCCGCTCTGCGTCTGTAAGACCATCCTTCCCGCGCGCCGAGGAAAGACCGTATGCGGGTGTTCCTGTGATGACGGGTGGGGAGGCGAGTGTTGCTGCGAATGTCGTGGGGTGGGGCGGGAGGGGTTGTTGAGTGTGGAATTGGAAGGCGGGTTGTTTGGTCGTGGTCGTGGAGGTGTTGAGGTAGGATTTTGAGACGCCGGGGATGGGTTTGTGTGTTGTTGTTGCTGTTGGCTGTGGTGGGAGGTGGGCAGGGGTGGATGATTTGATATACGTTGATGGAAGAACAAGCGTTGAAGGTCGAACAATGGCTGGAATCGGGTTACCCGGTTTCGTTGTTATAGCCGTCGTTGACAGATCTGCCGCCACCGCCGTCGTTCCAGTGCCAAGCCTTCCTCCACCTCTTACCAGCTCTGTGGCAGCACCACTCGCTGACTGCAACTGCAACATCGGCTCCTCATCTTTCCTCTTCTCCGCCACGACGTCCTTGGGTCTCCTCCTCTCCGTCTCCCTGACCGTCGCTTCAGTCCGAATCGTTCCCTTTTCCGTATTACCACTCCACGGAAACGAACCGGGAACGACACCACTCTCACCTCCCGTCGTCGTCATTGTTGCAAAACTACCTCGATGGTGCTTCTCCGCTTCGTTCGTGGTCGTCGTGGTCGGCGGCTTGTCATCCTCATCCGTCCCGCTCTCTGCGTTTGCGTTTGCGTTTGTATTCGTGGTGGACAGTCCCGGTACAGCCGTTCCGAAAACATAGGATAACCAGCCGGATGATTGTTTTTGCGGCCGAGGAGCACGGGCGAGGTACATGCTTGTCGGCGGCGGCGGCGGCGGGTTTGGTGTTTGTCCAGAGATGGATGATGATACGGCGGCAGCAGGGAGGGAAGAGTATGACTGAGAATGTGTTTGTGTCGGTGGTAGCTTTGAAGACTGAACAGACGGACGATGCACTACCCAACGCAACCAAGCCACGGAGAATTAGCCAACACCACCACCCACCGCATGACCGCCACACCGACTCACCAAACCGCTCTGTTGGCCTCGTTTCCACATACCCGACGACATCACCCGTATGCGGTAACACATCAGCAGGTAACCCTACCCCTCGTACCGCCTGAACGATCGGATCAGTCCACCCTTGATGCACTTCCAGGACCTCTGCTGCTGGTTCTTCCCCGGCAGAGGAGGGGGGTTCATCCGCCGCCCCACCGCCAGCTGGGGAGGCGGGTGTGTTTCTTCGGAGGAAGGGGAACATCTGGCTGTGACCCTACCTTGCCTTGCCGTACGCTGATACCGGGGGGTTCTTTCCTGAATAGGAAGAGGAAGAGGTATAGGCAAAGGGAAGGAGACACGTCGCTTTATGCCCAACAGGGAACAGGGGTTCGTTTCACATGCCATGCAGTGGCTCAGCCTATGACGTCGGCACGGCCGCCGAGAGGATAACGTCAGCAGGGGGGTGCGTGCGACTGTCTTTGGCAGGTAGTTCCGTCGTTCTGGAAGTGGTATTCTGCAGGCTCCTTGCGAATATAGTGGGACTTCCCACACCTGCTATCAATCAGGGACTATCAAGTATCCCATCATCGTGCTTACCAGACACATGTTCCCGTTGTCTCTCATCGCCTCTCTCATACCTCTCAACGACGACCTCCCGCAACTCGACTCGACTATAATCTCCACAAAAAAGGGGTGACCACCACCGGGCCCCGCTTCGATCGCCCTACGATGTCTCATGTCTCACCTGCGCTTCCCATCCACCTGCGTTCGGGTGAGCTGAGCCGGCGGCGCCGGGCGGGCGGGCGAATAGGATCGCGTTGGGCAATCCGACTCTACTCACTCCTGAGCTTCCGAGTACGATAAGTCCATCTATTCCCTCGTTTAGTCGTTAACAATACAGTAGCATAGTATAATCGTTATCAACTTGCTTTTTGCTTGATTACCGCCCGTTACTATGTCTGTTCGTGAAGCACAACCTGCCGCTGCTAGCAAGAGCAGCACCGCGACGTTGGCTGTAAAGCCCAAAGGTGAGGATTTCCTCTCCTGCCTGCCCTACCGCGTAGCTCCCCAAGTCTCAAGGGCGCTAACGAGTCCCACCTACGTCTGTTCCGCAGCTCTACCGTTCCCTTACACATTCGCAGCTGGAGCAATCGCAGGATGCACAGAGTTGTTATGTTTATACCCGCTTGGTACGTCCTGGTTCTCGGATCGTATCCACGGATTTCCAAGATATTGATCGCGCGCGTCACGTTCTTTCCTCGGGATGATGTGGGTAGATACGATCAAGACCCGGATGCAGCTCGAGACTGGGAAAGGACAACATGGGATCGTTGGTATGATGAGAGAGATTGTTGCCAAGGAAGGGTAAGTCGCGCTCAGGCTAGGGGTGACGATAATATTGCAACACCGTCTTCTCGGTATACTAATCCCCATGATTGTCTGTTTGCGTTGAATGCAGTGCGAGCCGGTTGTACCGCGGTATTATCCCGCCGTTGATGCTGGAAGCACCTAAACGTGCCATCAAATGTACGTTCTCCTCCCTCACTCCCTCCCCCCCCTTACTCCACCCTTCGCTCGTTACTAACTCTCCACGACTCCCCGCCCGCCCGCCCGCCCGCCCGACAGTCGCCGCCAACTCATACTGGGGCAACATATTCACCTCCAACGGCGCCCAACCCATGACCCAATCACTAGCGATCCTCACCGGCTGCGCGGCAGGCGCGACCGAATCCTTCGTCGTCACCCCGTTCGAGTTGGTAAAGATCAGGTTGCAGGATAAAGCGAGCACGTATACGAGTCCGTCGGATGTGATTAAGAAGACGGTGGCCAAGGAGGGTGTGATGGGGTTGTATAATGGCATGGAGGCGACTTTTTGGCGACATGTTTCGTGGAGTGAGTGGCCACTGCCGAGGGTGGTTGTTGTTTTGTTGTGGGAGACCGGGTGCTAATGTGTGGCGGTGTTCCGTTTGCGTGTTCAGACGGAGGTTACTTTGGTACTATTTACACGGTTAGAGGTGTCCTGCCCAAGGCAGAGGTACGTTCATTTCACCCGCTCCGGGAGGGGTATACCACCCGCACCTGGATTGACCTTGATTCTTTTTCATGACCCTCTGTCAGTCCAAATCCGGTGAACTGTTCAACAACTTTGTTTCTGGTGCGATCGGTGGAGCAGTAGGAACGATGATCAACACGCCTTGTAAGCCAAGTCGCCCTCTTTCTTCCCTTCCTGTCCTATTGGTCGTGGATAGAGTCTACTTTGTTTTCGCTGACTCGAATTCCTATGATGCCCGGGGCAACTAGTCGATGTCGTCAAATCACGGATCCAGATGCACTCGACTGGTGAATGGTGCGTTTTACTTTTTCGTGCTTCTCCCCCCCCACTACATGAGTACGGTGCTGATTGAGTGCGTTGCGCGCCATGTTGGACGATGTAGGACGTTCCCTGCGCTGTTGAGGACCGCTCGAGAGGAAGGTGTTGGCGCTTTGTACAAGGGTACGTTTTCAGTGTCTGCCCTGAAGCGGCTAATCCGTGGGGAAATAAGTCGCTGATTGAATCCGCTCTTTGTTAGGTTTCGCACCCAAGGTCCTTCGATTGGCACCGGGTGGTGGTGTGCTCTTACTCGGTACGTCGACGTCGCGGCCTTTCCTGCGTTTCGTTTAGTCTTTACTTTCCACCACCGCGTGTACTGATCCGTTCACACGAATATTCTTGTGAAAAACAGTTGTCGAGGCGCTTTCCACCGTTTTCCGAAAAGCGCTGGGCCCGCCTTATGTCTAGACGTCTAGGACCGCGTGCTCGATAGTGGAATGAATGAATAAGTCGCATTTTCGTTACAGGGTTATTTCATTGCACAGAGTGGACGTCGTCTGTAATAAAACGGGTGTGATGCTAGTGCATACGCTCGATGAATGAGTGTGTCTGATAGATGGAATGTGAGATACGGGGAGGGCGGGCAGGCATGTTACTAGAGTACTACTACACGGATGCTGCTGTAGACACTGGTGGGAGTACGTACATGTGTGCGTCGAGGTTGTATACTGCATACTCGAATACTCGAGTATCGAATCCCAAGGCCAGACTGGGATATACTACGGCCGTTACTCACGTCAAGGGTCAAAGCTAAGGCCTAGAAGTGGATCCAAGGCGGACGGACGGAACCTGTTTGATTCGGCTGGTGCCGGCTCTCGCGTCCTATAGAAGGGGAAGCAAGCGCTTACTTGGTTATTACGATAAAAGAAAGAAGCGCATTGTAACCGGTCTCCGATCTCCATCTCCATGGAAACACCGAACTCCGTGAGAGGGTTTCGGTTTCGTGTTGAATGAATGATGGATGGGCCATTCAATGGGAGCCGGTTCATTTCAGGGATCGACACGGAGCGGGCTGTCACCTTGCTGCGGTATACTCCTCCTCCTCCTCCGCTCATCCCTCCCGTCGTCACTCCAGTAATGGCATCTCACTCTCAGGGATCTCCTTCTCCGCCACCTCCGCTCGATACCGCCCTACTCCCAGCGAAACGCAAGATCGCATGTTTAGCATGTCGCACCATCAAGCTCCGCTGTCTCTTTGCCGGTCCTGATGCCGCGCCACTGGATCCGTGTAGGCGGTGCAAGAGGTTGGATATCGCGTGTATCTATCAACCCAAGAGGAGGCCGGTTAAGCCGTCGTCGACTGCACAAGCGAGCTCTGCAACGACGAATTCAGCGGATACGGGTAAGCTTGTTGTCGTGGATGGCGGAGGAGAGGACGATTTGTTACAGTCTCGTAGAACTCGATCGCCATTTGACGCGGTAGATTCGATACATCATCCGTACACGCAGCAAATGTATCCTCAACAGCAACAGCAATCAGGACAACCACGCATGTCGTATGGAGTTAATCAGTCTGACGGCTACCCAGAACATCCAAGTAAACGACGACGCATACCCGGACCCGGACAACCAGGGGAAGGGTACGGGGAATTTGAATCGTCGTTCACTGGCCCCGCGGCGGGTGAACGTGCTGATGCGTACGGGTATGAGGGGTATGGAGTATATGGTGGTAGTCTGGGACGACAAGTGGTGCCACACTTTCCCGCAGGCCATAGCGGAGCAGATCGTCCTGGCACGGGTGCGAGTGAGTCTACTTCTTCTTCTTATGCGCGCTTGATGTTGCGTCGTCTCGTGCCATCCTGATCCGCTTGCTCATCTAGGCGATATAAATCCACATCATAATAATCCTGGAACGGAGATTGACCAAAAAGCCGGCCTTCTCGCAGATTCAGGGAATCCAGGGTTCGCACTCGATCCAGCGTTTAGTACCACACGCTCTCGAGAGCCAGCGACATCTTACGGATCAAATGATCCTCAGCAGCAGGAGCATCAACAACAGCAGGAACAGCGCGATTGGACAGCAATGTACGGCAATGTCGGAGCGGTCCAGCAAAACCAGATTCACCTATCACAACCTCCCTTCCAATCAGTACAAGCCTTGCCTTCCCAGACGGCTGCACATCGTGGCTCGATACAAAATGCAAGATCATCCGTTTCTGGACCGTCTGGGCAACACCATAACCTGCATGTACCTGATCATGGGAATTTGCCTCCCGGTCATGCGACCAATCAGGAGGGCCAAGCAGCAGCAGCAGTGATGACGCCTGGAAGCCATGAAGGGAGTGTTGGCACTGCAGGAACCGCGCCAGGGACGGCTGGAACTATCAGCTCGGCAGGCGGTATGGCTGGCGGCGGCGGAGGCGGTGCTGCTGGTCATTACAGACCCACTACAGGGACAAGTCAGCGATCGACCAGTCGACCAAAGGGGAAAATCCTGTATACGCAGCCATTAAGCATTTCTCCGAGTAGTATGGGTACCGGGGGTATGGGAGGATCGGGGTTTCATACGAGTAGTGAACGGAGTACAAGGCATGTCGGCGGCGAGCATACGCATGGCCATCATCCACCGGGAGGAGGAGGAGGAGGACAACATGGGTATAGTAACCTCGCACCTGGTCATCCACCTCATCAGCCGCAACATACACCTCTGCAAGTCGCGCATCCTCAGTCTGCACCCGCGTACCGGGAATACGGATCCTATCTTTCTTATGAACGGGATGTGCATGATGTCGGGGCCGGACCGATCGCCCCGTCATCGGATTCGGGGAGTGAAGGTGATGCGAACAAGGCGATGCAGGTGGACACGCTGGATGGTGTGCGTCGTGTCAAGGGGGAGCACGGGGAATCGTCGTATGGACCGGACGAAGGTGCAAGTGCTCAAGATGATGCGTTGGCGGAACATGGCGCCATGAGGAACTCGATGGCGCTGACGAGTATACTGGATGATATGAAAAAGGATCTTCGTGCACCTACTACTTCTTCCGAACGAGATCGGCATCATCATCAACATCACCACCACCAGCATCATCATCACCACCAGCAACAGCAGCATATTCAACATTCGAATACAGAAGGCAAGATTGAGCGAGAAACAAGTCAGCAGTCACAGTCGATACAACCCCATTCCGCAGATTACGTCACTCAAGAAGGACCTACAGGTGCGGATCCCGGCAGGGAGATGGACAGTGGGGAACGCTACAACGCGATGGATATCGCAGAACGAGAAAGAAAGCTAGCAAGTGTGCTTGACATCGGAAGCGGCGGAATCGGCGGTGGTGGCCCGATATCCATCAATCTCGATTTACAGTCTACCAATGGTAATCCGGGAACAAACCCGTCACATCCACGTGCTTCCGAGAAGGGCCAGTCGGGACAACACTTGATGGTCCCACCGCAGCAGCACCATCATCCCCAGCAGCCATCTGCGTTGGTCAGTCCACATACTAAACGCAACATTCGGGGGCGTGTGGGGATTGTGGATGATGAGAATCGGATGAGACAGAGGGAGCGGGAGGGTCAGAGGTTGGAAAGGGAAAGGATGGAGGGGATGGAGGATCCGGTGACTTTGGGGATTTTGGATCAAGATGATGTGACGTTCTTGTTTGAATGGTGAGCCGGGTCGGAAACCTGGATTTGGATACATTGACCTGTAAACTGACTCCCGCCCCTGCAATCTAGCTTTCACGATAAATTCAACGCCTACATTGCCATTTTGGATCCGGCATTGCACACCCCCAGCTATGTCCTCAAGACATGTTCCATTCTTCATACTGCCGTGTGTACAGTTACCGCACAGACTTATGCTCCAGAACAGTACAAGGTCCTCTTGAAGCGAGTCAATTTCATGCTGGGCAAAGCATTTGAACGAGGTGATCAGCATATCGGAATCGTTCAGGCGCTCAGCATATTGAGCTGCTGGAAGGAACCGCATGATAAAGGTGGCTGGCTCAGGTTGGGATATGCTATCCGGTAAGTAGTCGAGTTCCGCCTAGAGTTTCCCGGCACTGACGATTGACATCTCGATAGAATGGGCTATGAACTCGGTTTGGATCAACCGCCACAACGCCCTTTGCCAAAAGACAAGCTCAAAGCATTTGAAGTTTTGGTAAGGCTACATTCCTGATCGATTTCAAACAAATCGGTGGTCCTAACAGGCCCTTTAATGGCAGAACCGCGAACGTACTTGGTTTCAACTCGCAGCTTTCGATAGAAGGTACGTCCCTTTCTGCGACAATTTGTTTACCTTGCCGCCTTTCCCAGCTGACCATTTGCGCGTCGTGAAACAGTATGCACAGTATATTTGGCCGCCGGCAGCGAATGATCCGAACAGAAACTCAGCATTGGATAGAAGACTGGATCACCGACCATCCTGAAGTGTACTGCTATGCCGACGGCATGCTTGCGGCTTCCTATCCAACTGGAGAAATGATTATCAATCTTAGGCAGAGTACGCCTTCCTATATGGAGGACGACGTCGGGTTCCGAGTCATGCTTCATAGGACGCGGACGGACATTGCATCTTGGAGAGAAAGGTGGTTCGGAGAGCAACGTGAGTTGATAAACAGGGCAATCAACATTGCATCACGCTAAACATGTGGTCACTGCTTCTAGCCTTGGCCTTCCTACATCCCATATCAGCCGCAATCATTGGCTTCTACGCCGTAGCTTCGGACTGGGAGGTTGCAGATTTCTGTTATCGGAATGTGCCGAAATCCAGAATACCTGAGCATTTGGCTGATGCCACGTCAAAAGCGATGAAACTGCTGCGATATATCGTGACCGACCTGGCGCCGGGTGAAATTATGGTGTTCGCGCCTGATGTCATCACAGTCCGTGCTGCTCGAAGTGCAGTATTCCTTGCACGAGTGAGTGATATATATGGACAGGAAGTAGACAGTACTGACGCAATTTCTACATAGCTCATACCGCAGCTGGACCCGACCGTTGTGGAAGAGATTTACAACATATTTCGCGACGTTGTTCGTGAATGCAGAAGGCACAGTCGAGGACAAAATACAACCTATCATTTGGCCAAATTCTTTGCAAGTCTGATCAAGATTTCTTCCGTCGGTCCGACACGATCAGCATCGAGAATACAAACTCCTGATGAAGATGCACAGGAGCCGCAAGGTACTGCTTTGTCCGGAGAAGCCCTGACTGCGAAACTGAACGAGGCGGCGGAAGGTACATCAGGCAACCAGGATCCTGTTCCTCAGGATTTCTTTCAGGTAAGAAATCTCTTGATTGAAAGCCGCGAGGGTATCTGCTGAGTTTTCTCCTTGACGATCTTGCGCAGAACGACGAGAGTCTATTCGTCTTTGATGACTCTGTTGACCCGCTGTCCATTGATGCCTTGCTTCAAGAGAGTCAAGATTGGTTCGTAGACGTCCAGAAAGGATCCGCAAGAATTCCTGTCAGCTAAACGCCATGCCTATCTTAACTAGGTTTTCAGCCGATCTGATGGCTCAAATCAATAGCGATGGTGGCTGGAACCCTCTGCCGACATTTCCCTTGCCAGACTTCCAAATGCTATAGTGTTTTCAAGCAAGGCGGAATGACCAGGTTGTATTGAGAGTATTCCCATGCAGCATTTTTATGACATAGGTATACAATGCCTCAAACAGCGATCCCAGCTGATCCACGCCCGTGAGTGCGGGCAGTGCCAAGAGCTAAAAGGGAGAGTGTTAGCTTTGGTTGCATTGTGCTTAATGGGCTTACTTCGACTGCGACTTACGATCTTGGCATCGCAAAATCCAACGTGCAGAGGGACGTGTGTTAGCCGGATTTACTCCAGGAATTGCGTAATACACTTACATCGATATGGCTGATTTTCTTTAGGTTCAACACGGACGTAGTGGCTTGGTTGCTTGGCCAAAGTGTTTGCCTGGTCCCACGGGTTCAACGTCTGCTTGTCGTCTTTCTTGTCCTTCTTCTTCTTCCAGCGTCGCCAAAGCAAGAGCAATATAACCTTCCAACCTTGGCTTAGCCTCTAGTGCTCTAATCAAATGCTATGAGACAAGCGTAGCTCACAATGGCAAAAAGCGTACCCAGCAGACCTCCAATTACGGACCCAGCGCTAGCTCCGCCATTGGTTTTCCCGCCGGGAAGTCCAGTTTGAAGGGGTGTCCCACCTTGTGCAGGCAGTCCAGTTTGCATTGGGGTACCAGTAATGAGGCCGCTCGATGGAGCTGACATCGTTG
>Ga0115848_100096_pt1 | contig 24223 bp, 24 predicted proteins | sample InSIn3gowninarea_FD_83862 | JGI IMG/M metagenome (GOLD analysis project Ga0115848, IMG submission 83862) | reverse complement strand
TGAAGAATGGTGCTGTGATACTGTATTGGTCGCGAGATGGGGCAACTTAGGCGAACATGCGGGGCTCTGCGGTCTGATCTCGTGTTTCCAATAAGTGAATTTTAGTAAGCCATAAATTTCCTAGTTTGGTTATAGCTGTTAGTAGCGTGTCTCGTTGTCTGAAGAGCATTCCAAATACTTGCTTGCCAAGTCAACAACAAGAAGAGAATCATCTGTAACGTACTTCCGCAGCATCCTGCCTACGTACTTTGTGTTCCTTCTTTCGTTCTTCTGCCGCTCAGTGCAGTCCCTGATTGTCACGCTGGGACAACTTCAGGAAGCTCATCTTGTTGCACTCCTACCCATATTAGACTTACCATCTGCTGTGTTCCGTGTTGACTGTCTTATCTCAGAACTTCAGACTTTCCAAAACCTCCCAGTCTCAGCATTCATCTATTCTCTATTCACAATTTCACCTTTGTGTCGCTAATAGCAGCAAAATTCTTTGTGTGCTAGGTCCTTTACCACGACCAGGACACCAGCAGGCCTTGCTAGAGATGGCGGTGACACAGTTGTCCACAGTTGCGGCACTTCAAACCACACTCTTGTGTGAGCATAAGAACCGTCAGCTTGTGTTCTGATCGGATGCCGCCCCTTTGCCAAGGCATTAGCCACCGAGGAGACCTTGGTTTGAGAACAAGGAGCATAGGCGGTGCAGAATTGTTGTCATGGGGCTCACTCTACAGTTTGTACATACTGTTCAGATGTATGTTGAGTAGCTTCGCCATAGTTAATGAAGTCTAGCACATGTCAGCACTATCTTTTGAACAGAATCATCATGCATACCGCAACCGTGGACAACACAGCAACTCAGTGAGCAGACGGTGGAGGTCCTTTTGATCCTCATCTCACTCATCGGCAACAACAGTGTGATATAGCCAACGAACTTCGACCTGGGTAGGGTATTTATTTCAACTGTTGTCTCACAGGTTTGTAGCAGCCAACTAGCATGCCAGGTTTCCGACCGACCCTTAAAGCATTTGGTTCTTGGTCCTGGAGCCACGTTTGCCAAACCTTATTACGGAGTTTGATTGAGGCAAATCACTACCGCAGATTGTGATGAAAACACTCATCTTAAAATGGTGAAGAAAACCTTGAGTATCTCTCTACCTGTATACTAGCATTCCAAATGTCAACAAGAAACGGCAGCCGCCATTAGTGGGAAAACCGGAGAAGATAGCAACAAGGACAAAAAGACACCCGTGGGCAAGAAAGGCGTCGATCATTGCATGGTAACAACGATCCTCGAGACCGACAAATAGCAATGCTGCCATCCCCGTATCTGGAGCATCGGGTGTTTGACAATGTTGGACACATAACGGACGGACCGATTGTACGACTTCAGTGTCTGATAAACGACGAGCAGTGTTGGTGTTCGTGCTATCAAGATACCTACACTTCGCTTTAGTGCTTTCCTATCATTATCTGCTGCATCAGCAACTCCAAGTACCATTCAACTCGATAACTCAAAGGGCACCAAAGAGCTTTCAAAGGTGTTGAGTATGTATAGAGAGATATGTTGTGGGCTTGTGAATGTTTGTGTGCAAAAGAGCCAAAACGAGGCCAAGTTGAGTTTTGAGGTGGGACAATCTAAAGTGGAGCAATAGGATCACAGCCGAGTGACCAGATTCCTACCAATCAGCCACCATCTTTCCAGGGACAATTGGGCTTGGTCCCCTGCGTTTAACGGGGCACACTGCAGCCGGAGTAGTGCCCGCAGGGATCTCCCTACCTTCTTTACCAGCATAACCTCGAACACAGAGCCATGACAGGGTGCAAACGCAGGATACCAACACCACTGATAGAGAAACTCTTTTTCACCGTTGCTGCTGCTACTGCATAGCAGAGTACCACGTGTGTGTCGGGTGTACTATCCATCCAAGGTCGCGGACTGGAGTCGAGTTCTTGGTAAGGTATTGTACATGCAGGTTAAGGATTGCCTGTATGAACTGCAGAGTGGTCGACATTCAATCCACTCGTGATCGACAGCGCTTCGACACTCAGAGACCCTTGAAATTAAACCTCTATTGCTGCTCTGTAAGACTCGACGTCATGCTTTATCAACCAGACTGCACAGCACAGTAGCATGGAAGTCTGCGCTTCGATGAACGGCAGAATCAGAGGTCAGCAGTAAGTGTTTTTGGATGCTTTGGCAAGAACGCCGCCATGACGACAACTTGCCGCTCGAGCGATGTGGAGGCGCGACCCAGAGACCCATCGCCACAATCCGTTTTTTTAACTCCTCCACTGTTGTGTTCCTCGACCTCGCAACCAACCACATCACATCTGGACACACTTTTACACCGTATTCTACTAGTACACCGTCCTTTACAGTATTGCTTGTCCTCTAATATCGAACAGGGAGCTTTCTCAAACCACCGTGTGCCGACGACAACGCATCGTACACTTTACAACAATACGTGTTGACACGTCCAGGCTTGCAGTATTCAAGCCAAGACCAATAGCGTTCGGTTGGCGCATGCTCTAGAAGCAGATCACTCGTAGCTTCACACCTCAACCCTTAAGTATCGTCACAAAGCAGCATCGCATGATCGGTTTCCTGCCTCGCCAAGCACAACTCTTTCTGTTTCAACAAGCTGGACGCAAATCTGCAGCATTCACATCGCACGGCTTGCCGCTTCTTGTGCTAACGCGTCCTTATTTTATCCAAAACGGGAACCAGTTACCTGGGAGTTCGGATCTATTCGCAAAACTCGCGACCTCTGCGAATCCTCCCGGATACGAAACATGCGATCGAGTAGCCTTATCAATTTAACCATATCCTATTACCAGTGAACGGCATAGATGCGACCACTTCCTCACTGCTTGTACGACTGTGCGACGTGAGCGTTGCCATTGCACTCGACCACTTTAGCCTTGGATTGGATCTGTGAGGATTGTCAGCCCTGAACTAGGCTCTTTCATCTACAGCTTTAGCGATTTTTGATTACCTACCTGGCACTGACATCTACGAATCACCTCGGTTGTTCCCGAAGTGACCGACTTGGTAGCCAGTTCTTTAGAGACTGGACCATTCAAACGACGAGCTGTTCTCTGCTTTTTCAAATCATGGGATCTCAGGCTGGCAGCGCCTCAATCCTGGGCTTGCCTTCTGCCTCTCCAGACCCCGTTACATGGACTAGCCCCGATCAATCTGCTATACATTCCGGTAAGCGCGTTTGCTCAATTCCTTTTGAACTGCTGGTGTGGTTAGCACCGATAGTCATTACATACAAGACAACCACGAGGTCGGCTCGAAGCTCCTTGGAATTTCGCTTCGAAACAATACATGCAGCAAAATATCGTTATCTTGTATAGAGGCATTGTACCAAGTGCCCGTGTCATTGAAATCTTGGGCTTGTTTGCTTACTGCCTCATCCAAAGTTGATCAAGCAACGAGCACTTCTTCCTTTGCAATTACTAAAGCAAATCGTTGGCCTATACAGTCATGCTGACATACATATTTCCAGGGAATGGAGTGATGTATGACGCTAAGAGCCCTGGCGGTTCAAATCTGAATTTTCTTCGCGGTCTTGCCAATTCCATGCCGAAGAAAGTCACTCGAGGTGTGTCACTATTTCAATAGTACGTCACATACACTAAGCAAAGGCAGATGGTCAGCCAGCCAAACGACGTGGTCCCAAACCAGATAGCAAGCCCGCGGAAACGCGCAGACAGGAGCTCAATCGTCAAGCACAACGGTAAGCTGGCTTCTCCGGCCTCAAGACTGTGATTGACTAAATCATCATAGAACACACCGGGAGAGGAAAGAACAGTATATCAAGGCTCTTGAAACAGAGATCGCGACTCTGAGAGAAGCATTCGTCAACGAGAGCACCACAGTTCAGAATTACATTAAACAGCAAGAAATGCAACTCAGAAAGTGTGACCAAGAAAATCTTATCCTACGCGACATACTTAGTTCTCGAGGCATTCAGTACGAGGCCGAAATGCAGAACCGAAAGAACGGAATGGGTTTAGGTCCGCAGGGAAGCAGAGGGATGAGCCCAAACTACCCAGTTGCACGAACAAGCCCCTACGACAACGTTAATCGTGCACCACCATCAACATCTGGCTATTCGGGAATGCACGAGCCAGCGTATGCGAACGGCACAGTGAGTTCAGCTTCTGGCCACTCACCGATAACACATCACAGCCATTCTCCACATGACCATCAAGACCAGGGTCCCTGTGGCATACGTGATCCTCTCACACCAGATGTAGGCGGAGTCTTTGAGAAAGATCCTCAATTGGGTGTTGATTTTATCCTTGCGTAAGCATCTCGATCGTCCACGTGTATGATTACTGATGAGGTGCAGTCTGGAAGAGACATGTCGAGACCACAGCGAGTACCTTGTTCGGAGGTCGATGAACTCGCCCAACGACCCAGAACAAGCATTATTTTCTGGTCACGTTCTCATGGCTTCTTGCCCTCCACCCAGCCACATAGAAAAAACACCGGCACAAATGGGAGGGTTGCAACCCACGTATCCACATCAAGCACCACAAGTATCCCTGGAGGCACTTAACAGGTTACTCAACCTAAGCAAAGTCATCAAAAGCGAAGGATATGTCGAAGGAGGTCAGGTAACACCAATTATGGCATTGCAATCACTGCGTGGTCACCACAATTATCAGTCTCTCACAAGGGAGGACGTAGCTGGTATGATTGATTCGATCAGAAACAAAGTCCGGTGCTACGGATTCGGTGCGGTGATGGAGGATTTTGAGCTAAGAGATGCACTTGCTGCGGTCTTTGCAACGAAGCCCGAGGCATATGAATCTTTCGGTCGCGACATTACAACAGAAATTGATGATATGTATTCATAGGAGCGCACGAGGTGTTTGAATAAGAATAGGTCACAATCATGGCAAAGCTGGAAGAATGTTGAGCTGGTCTTCTTATCGTGAAGAAAAGTCCATGTGGAAGGGTTAGGCTTCCAGATACCGGTATATCATGTATCAGAGCTTGAGACAAAACATATTCATCCTTCATTTGTGTTCATACCAATATCGAGCAGTTCGGATCGTTACCAATCTTTTTGATAAGTTTGATATTGTCGTTAGTGTTGTGAAAAGCAAGTACGGTATTGTACTACGGTAAGCTGCGAAGCTAAGATGTGCTGACATCCACTAAGTACTTCACTGTATTTCACGTGACTCTGGTCGATCTGCGCAGACTGGCAGAGCTCTCACCTCAATCCAAAAGCCCTGTATAGCGCAGCTTTCACCAAACCACTCTCCTCTCTACGTGTCTAACAGCTCAGCTGCAACTCAAGCGACGAGTTCAGTCTTCACAAGATGATGTCTTCACGAATTGCCCGGCCAGCTCTAGCTGCGGCAGTGCGCCAGACAGCTTCAACTCCTCGAACCGCAATCCGAACATACGCAGCTGCCGCTGCCGATAAAACTAAACCTCCTATTCCTCTATTCGGTCTCGATGGTACATATGCAAACGCATTGGTATGACAGATCCCTCTACCTGAATCAAGCCTGTCAATCAGGGGAAATTTGCAGTTATGGAATTGAAAGGAGACCATGAGGAAGGTATGCTGATTTGTTCGTGAATAGTATACTGCCGCTGCAAAGCAATCTTCTCTCGATTCCACCGCCAAAGCTCTTGCATCACTGCATTCAATTTTCAAATCTGACCCCAAACTCCAAACTATCTTGACTGCCCCAACCCTTTCCGATTCCGACAAATCGCAAATTATAGCAGAACTTGAGAAGCACACTGGTGGTCAAGACAAGTCAAACACTGTAAAGAACTTCCTCCAAGCGCTTGCCGAGAACAACAGACTTGCTCTGCTAGATGGCATCTGTGAGAAATTCGGGACGCTCATGAGTGCGTCGAGAGGAGAAATGGAGCTGATTATCACTACTGCTTCTGTACGTATACATGTCCTCGAACCCACAATCCTTACACCTGGAGTCATATGAAGGCTTGCACGCAACAATCAAGAAAGTAGCACGGGACAATCCAAATCTTGAGCTATATCAACTGTGACGACAAAACTCCCCGCTCTGAGAAGCCGCATCACCACTCAACTAACAAGCCAACACAACCCAATGGAAATCTGCACTCTAACATCCAGATATCTACGCTAACAATCTCTCGCACAGGATCTCGATTCCAAACTCATCCGCCGCCTCGAATCTGCCGTGTCCAAATCCGAATACTCCCAGGGCAAGAAACTAAAAGTTACCACCAAAGTCAACCCCGAAATTATGGGTGGTCTCATTGTCGAGATCGGCGAGCGCACAATCGACTACTCTGTCGCCAGCAAAATAAGCAGAATGAACAAAATGTTGACTGATTCGGTTTAAAATATCCGAGGCAAAAAGCACTACGAAGTTGCTGGAGGAAGGACATGGTATGTGTTTGTGTGTAAATAGAGCTGCTTGCTTGATTGCTACACCATACTCCGTACGCAACGCAGCAGCACAGCGAGGCGGAAGTGAATTGCATTGAACTGAAACAAAGAAAATGAAATTCCATCGTCGTCGTCGTTGTACAATACAGAAGTTTGTTCTTTGTTTGCTTGTACCCCCGGCCCGGATGGTCATGAGATCGTATAGCAGTAGTGCCAGTAAGCGTAACAGGGTCCGAGAAGATGAACTACCATTTCCGGATTTAGGTGTTTGAAACACCGCACGGCACTACAGCGAAAGCAGGGCTACCGTTTACTTAAGAGGGAGGCTCTGTTTCGAGTCCATGATAGAACAGACAAAGGAGCCTGCCTGAACAGATATGGGGTGAGGCAAGAATGCCCTCACATGAGCCCTGGCGATCCGTCAATTCTATTTTCTGATCGAGGCACTATGCATTGTGTAGGAACCGAGAACGCTGCGATAGACAGTTTAATGATGGCTTGCATATCTCTGGCAAAAGAATATGAGTGGTTGCCTACGGAAGGCGTTCTTGGACCATGCTGTAAAACCATTGTCTCTCACTAACTGGCGAGATCTTGCATCTGCCGGAATATCAGTAGCCTGGTCAGATCATGTGGTGGTTTCATTGGCGGGGCATCAACTGCGCTGAGAAAGTCTCCAAGAATTTTTTGAGGAGCAAAACCATCATATCATTCAACAACAAATTTCCTAGCCAGGACACTTCTCTACCACACCACATTCCAGTCTTTTTTCTATATCCAAATTATACCCATATTGAACACGCAGTACCATCCTTTTTGAATTCAGAAATCAACATCATACTATTGCAAAGATGGGTTCCGCAGCACCAGCACAGAAGTATAAGGTGGCTGATATCTCTCTGGCCGCCTTCGGTCGGAGAGAGATCGAGCTCGCCGAAATCGAGATGCCAGGTTTGATGGCCATTCGAGAGAAGTATGGTGAAGATCAGCCACTTGCAGGATCCAGAATTGCAGGCTGCCTACACATGACTATTCAGACTGCTGTCCTCATCGAGACTCTCAAAGCCCTTGGTGCCGAAGTTACATGGTCGAGTTGCAACATCTTTTCTACGCAAGATCATGCTGCTGCTGCCATTGCTGCTGGTGGTACACCCGTCTTTGCTTGGAAAGGAGAGACCGATGAAGAGTATGAATGGTGCCTTGAACAACAATTGTTGGCCTTTGACAACGGCAAGCACCTTAACCTCATCCTTGACGATGGCGGTGACTTGACCGCGCTTGTCCACAATAAGTACCCGGAGATGCTCAAGAACTGCTACGGTGTATCTGAGGAGACCACAACTGGTGTGCACCACCTGTACCGAATGCTCAAGGGCAAAGGTCTGCTCATCCCAGCTATCAACGTCAACGACAGTGTTACCAAGAGCAAGTTCGACAACCACTACGGCTGCCGAGAATCGCTGATTGATGGTATCAAGCGAGCCACAGATGTGATGATTGCAGGCAAGATTGCAGTTGTTGCTGGTTTTGGTGATGTTGGCAAGGGTTGTGCTCAAGCTCTACACACCATGGGTGCTCGTGTCATGGTTACTGAAGTCGACCCCATCAACGCCCTCCAGGCTGCCATGAACGGCTACCAAGTCACAACTATGGAAGAGGCCGCTCCTCAAGCTCAAATATTTGTTACTACCACCGGCTGCCGAGACATCATCACAGGCGATCACTTCTCGGTCATGCGAAACGACGCCATTGTTTGCAACATCGGCCATTTCGACATCGAAATCGATGTGGCATGGCTCAAGAAGAATGCCGCCAAGGTTCAAAGCATTAAGCCACAAGTTGACCGCTTCCAGATGAAGAACGGCCGCAACATCATTCTCCTCGCTGAGGGTCGTCTTGTCAACTTGGGCTGTGCTACCGGCCACTCGTCCTTCGTCATGTCCTGCTCCTTCTCCAACCAGGTCCTTGCTCAGATCATGTTGTACAAGGCTGAGGACGAGAAATTCGGTGAGAAGTACCCAGAGTTTGGCAAAGTTGGCAAGAAGGATGTCGGAGTCTACGTCCTGCCCAAGGTCTTGGATGAACAGGTTGCTCTTCTTCACCTTGACCACGTGAATGCTAAGTTGACGAAGCTCACTACAACTCAAGCTGACTACCTCGGCCTCGAGGTTGAGGGTCCTTTCAAGAGCGACATCTACCGATACTGAACGTGTTTTCGGGGCTACGGTTGGGTTTAATCATCATACGGCGTCATAAGATGGTGTTTGGCAGCTGCTCAACGCATGCTACAAAAAGTACGGGAACAGGTCTAGAAATATTTATGATGAATGGCATGTATGACTCAACGACATGATGACATTACAAAATTGCCCGACTAGCCAGAGGTGTGCGAGCAAGTAATGCGATGTGGTATTAGAAGTGGTTACCAACTATATTGGTCGTCGTCCTTCAACACTGGACGAATAGTAATCAGTTGCTTCATCAGCAACATGGTTGATTGGAATAGATACCCTAACAGAGTAGCATTTTGCATTGTTGTTCTTCTTGAACCCGTTTTTACAATACCTGTCCTTTATTCCTGGTGTTGGCGAATGTCTAGGACCGCCCAAAATGCATTTTCATACATCCCGAATTCTCTCACACCAAGCAGTCGTATTGTTCTTGCATTGAGATAATGTTTTAGGTCTATGTGAAGCTCCAATTCCTTGTGACACTTTAGAATGCCTCGTACCGTCCTGGATGCGTCGTACTCGTAGTATCCTTCGAATACCCGAACCTGCTGTCCCTTGCAGCACCTCGAACTGCTCCTTCTCTCGGCTAACCTGCCTATAACGCTAGTGTTGCAGACGCGCAGTTTTGTGACGCTCGGCTGTGCATAGTTTGAACCAGCCTCCATCACCATTTACCATTATGTGACATTGATATCTGAACACTTGATTGTGTCTGCCTTGACAAACGAGTCCTTTCGAAACGACATTCGTGTAACAATATCTCGATCAACGACAAGCTCGGTCATCAACGATCTCCCGACCAATCACCCCACACCAGTCCGCTTTTCCTCGACCACAGTTTCCTTCCTGAACCAGATAGACTAGCGTCAAACAGCTGCGATTGAGTGACTCGACCTTCCAATCTGTTTGTACCTTTCATGCGCAGCTCTATGTGGAAGAGACGAAAGGCCAGATTACAAAGTCACGACGAGCTGCTGTCTACAACCTCACCTCCAAGAAGGAGACCGTGGAGCCTGCAATAGAGCCCCAAATCCCCTACTACTGTCAAATCCCTAGCTTCGGTCTCTTATGTTAGATGGCAGATGGTCCATTCAGGTTCCATCCGAGTGGTGGGCCCTTCCATTCGCAACACCACGCTCGTAACCATAATCGCGCGACCTCTCCTCACGGCCAACGACGAACCTTTACGAACGACACACCTTCACCGTCGAGATCACCTTTGAGCGCCGCCATGGTTCATAACTTTGGCGGTTATGCCCAGAATGGCTATCAAGGCCAGCATATGATGAATGGTGGTCAAAATCACCAACGGTTCGGCGGCATGCATGCGATACCGAAACAGCAGCACAACTTCCATGGCCAACACAACCAACACCATGGCTCTCATCAGCATGCAGGTCAGATGGGCCATCAACACAATATATCTGGCGGCGCCTATCAGTCCGGAACACCACATATGCAGTATGGTCAACATGACTTACAAAACGGAAATCATGAAGAAGATCTTGGTGACGACGAGAAGAATCCTTATTGGCAGGAGCAACAGGAGATATTCCAGAAATGTGAAGACATGAGTGAGGGACACCAACGCGCCAGAACCTTTGCACAGCAATCAAAGAGCATAACCTTTGGTGGCCCATTGGGTGCTGCAGCTGACGATGCGACGGTAGAAGACAAGATACGATCCGCAACTGCGCAGATCCAGAGTCGGCAAGCCTGGACTGAGCTCGACTTGGGTGGTCAAGGGTTGTGCGCTTTATCATACACGTTATACAAATACAAATTCTTGACGCGTCTGGATATTCCTCACAATAGACTCCGACAATTATCACCCGCAATAGGAGAGCTGAAACAACTCGAACACCTTGACATATCGTTCAATCACTTGGAGCGACTACCAGAGGAGATAGGAATGCTGACAAATTTGAAGACGCTGTACCTATGCGGAAATCGTCTAGATGAATTACCATATTCATTAGGCTACCTGTACAAACTGGAGACTGTTGGGGTTATGCCTACACCCATGACCGAAGCTCAAAAGGACGCCCTGATGACGGGAGGAACTCGACGTTTGATCCACCATTTGCTCGAGAATATGCCTGGTAAGTTTTCACCGTGCTTCCCGTATCGGAAATTAGTACTCATGAATTTGCAGAGATTGAATCTCCTCACGAGCGAGCATGGCATCAATTTGAAGAAGTCTCCTCCGAGCCGAGCCAACAGGTTGATACTTTCAAAGCCATTACCTACAATATCCTCTGTGAGAGATACGCCTCCAAAGCCAAATACGGATATGTGCCCGACGAAGTCTTGTCGTGGAAGTATCGTCGTCAATTAGTCCTGGACGAACTCAATACACTCAAAGCGGATGTAATATGTTTACAAGAGTTGGACAAGCACTCGTACGATGAGTTCTTCCGGCACCAGCTTAGTTTAGACGGGTACAAAGGATACTATGCGCAGAAGAGTCGGGCCGAAACAATTGGCGACAATGCCAGATTCGTGGACGGCTGTGGTATTTTCTGGAAAGACAAGAAGTACGTCCTGCTAGACACGCAGCATCTCGTTCTAGGACGAAAAGCGGTAGAGCGACCAGGCGCGAAGGCTTCGGCGGATATGTTAAACCGAGTATGGCAGAGAGACGACATTGCCACGGTAGCGCTCCTGGAGAACCGAGTAACAGGATCGAGGCTGATTGTTGCCAACTCGCATATCTACTGGGATCCTGCTTTCAAAGACGTGAAATTGATCCAGGCAGCCGTTTTGCTCGAAGAACTCAACAAGCTGGCCGACAAGTACACTAAGCACCCACCCGCATTAAATAAGAGGTTGTTTCGATTCTCTGGTGAAGACGACGATGAAGAGCCGATCGAACCAGGTCCGTCTCTCGAGTACACCAGTGGTTCACAGATTCCCATGATAGTCTGTGGTGACTTCAACTCTGGCCCTGGCTCGCCGGTCTACGAACTTTTTACCAAACGTCAACTGGATCCCAACCATCAAGACTTTCACGGGCGCGATTACGGAACCCTCTCGACAGGTGGCATGTCACACAGCTTTACACTGAAATCGACGAACGCGCTGGTCAGCAACCACTTCATCACCAACTACACGCCGGATTTCAGCGATGAGTTGGATCACATATTCTACTCGAGCAATTCACTCCGACCAATTGGGGCGCTAGGAGAGATTGATCCGCAGTACATGAAACGAGTTCCTGGATTTCCGAACGTGCATTTCCCAAGTGATCATTTGGCGTTGATGGCCGAATTCAGAGTTGAGAAAGTGAGGCGGACTGACAAAGTTGAGGCAGATTTTGGTCCAAGCAGTGGCGGTAGCGGGCTCAGAAGACATGCATAGACACGGGGGATGCAACGTGTTATCTTCAGCACATTTACGACATGTGAACGAAGGGCAGCCGGCTGTTCAGGTCATCTACGGGTGGAGATTTTGGCTTGACAATGGACAGGTCATAACGGCGTTGAGGAATGATGATTGTGTATGTAACGCGGGAATCTTTCGGTGGTGAGGCAGAGACGGAATCTGCTTTTTCGTTGCTATCCAGGATTGGTGGTGAGAGAGAGAGGCGGGCCGATGGCTGGCTGGTCGGTCGACTGGTCAGATGGCCCGTAGTTTGATAGTGTATCGTCTAGTAGCTTTGGACACTTGTGGTGGCTATAAGACGAGGCAGCAGATATTGAATCAAGCACTCTTTCCACGTTTTATCACACTTTCTGGTGTATGTAGGTAGTTTTTACAAGCTTACACAGCACAAGCTTTACCGAGGAAAGTCTGCCGAATTTGCTCAGCATCCAAAGTCATGACGTGCCGCGGCAATCTTGTCCAGGAATTTGCGATCGTGGTTTAGTGTCTTCTCGATCTGACAAATGCAGTCATCGATTATCATTTTTGTACGAAGCGATGTACACTACGACCATCTGCAGGGAATCCAAGATGGTCTTTTATCACTGGCGATAAAGCATTGGCAGCGGTCAACTTGATTATGCTCGGCGCCGACAATATCTCAGCTTCTTGCCATCAATGTTCGTACTCGAGTACGACAGTGAAGGTGTCGCTCGTAATGTTTTCCATTCATTTCATTTACTTTCATTTTCATCTCTAACCCTTCTTCCCGGCTGCTCACTCATTCTTGGGAAGTTTATCACGGCCTCTCAAAGGTTTTTTGCGAAGACCTGAGTGACTTTGCCTCCAGATCTGCATTCTTTGTATAAAATTTTTAGGGCCGCCAGAGTGATCATTCTTACTAAGCAAGCGTTGGTTATTGACTGCCTGTTCTTTCTATAGACGAAACTTTACGTGGTTGAAGGAGAGGACTTAGCATGGCTGGTCAAGATGATGGACTTGGGATGAATGCTGGGCGAGGCTTACACGAGAAGGAGGAGAACCATATGAACAGTGCTACCATGGCATCCTCGGATCAACATACTTTCTACGACGAGGTAACGGCTCCATTTGCCACGCCCCAGGATGTCCATAACATATCATCGAACCGTCAACCACAGCTTTCAGAGCGCTTGTCTGTCATAGACCAAGATGCCCACAACGCGTCGTCAAACCATCAACCACAACTCTCAGTAAGCTCAGCTGCATCTACTGAAATGGCCGAGTCTCCCGCTTCCCCGACTTCACCTACTTCTCCTGCTGGTGAAAAGCTTTCGGATGGAGAGAAAGTTTCTAGTGGCGACGGCGTGACCGAGGCCGCCAAGCGACCAGAGCTCAACCGTCAACAATCTCGCGCCGATGAATTCAGCAAACTTCGCATCGGCATCATCATGTTCTCCCTCTGCACAGCTCTTTTCCTATCAGCGTTAGATGTAACGATCATTACCACCGCCCTTCCAACCATAGCCCAACATTTCAACGCATCCAGCAGCGGATACACATGGATTGGTTCGGCATATCTCCTCGCCAATGCCTCTGCGACTCCCCTGTGGGGAAAATTCAGCGACATTTGGGGTCGTAAACCAATGTTGATACTCGCGAACATTGTGTTCATGGTAGGCAGTCTGATTGCTGCCTTGTCAACGAGTATAGGAATGCTGATAGTCGGACGGGTCGTTCAAGGTCTTGGTGGTGGTGGGTTAATTATTTTGGTCAGTATTGCAATCAGCGATTTATTCTCTATGCGTGATCGACCGAAGTATTATGCCTTTGTTGGCGCAACATGGGCTATCGCATCTGGAGTTGGACCTGTAAGCGTTGTCCTTCCATCCTAGCTCAGTACCGTATTGACATATCACAGGTGATCGGAGGTGTCTTTACCGAAGCAGTATCATGGCGTTGGTGCTTCTACATCAACCTACCTCTGGACGGCGTATCGCTATTGTTGTTGATATTCTTCCTCAAACTCGACACACCAAAGACACCATTTCTCCAGGGCATCCGCGCAATCGATTACATCGGTGGCCTCGCCATAGTCGGCGGCGTAATAACATTCCTCTACGGCTTCGAATCCGCTGGCGTCTCTCGTCCCTGGAACTCCGCCTTCGTCCTCTGCCTCATCATCTTCGGCGCCGTCCTAATAGCGCTCTTCTTCCTCGCCGAATGGAAAGTCGCTAAATACCCCATCATGCCGCTCCGCCTCTTCGCCGACCCAAGCAACATCGCCGCCTACGGCGTCTGCTTCCTCTTCGGCTTCGTCTTCATCGCCCAAAGCTACTATCTCCCCCTCTACTTCCAGACCGTCATGGGCCTCTCCCCGATCCTAAGCGGCTGCACGCTCTTCGCGCTCGTCATCCCACTAAGTCTAACCTCCATGGCAACGGGCATCATCATAAAAAAAACCGGCCGCTACCAAGAAGTAATCTGGATCTCAGCACTCTTCTTCTGTCTAGGCGCAGGCCTCCTAATCAACCTTCCCGCATACACAAGCTGGCCCCGCGTCATCGCCTTCCAAATCATTGCGGGTATAGGCACAGGCCCGCTGTTCCAAGCCCCCCTCATCGCGCTGCAAAGCCATCTCAAAGGCTACGACGCCGCGGTAGGAACAGCAACATACGGCTTCATCCGCAACATCAGCACATCCATGTCCGTCGTCCTAGGCGGCGTCGTGTTTCAAAACGAACTCGCTAAACGTCGCTCGTACCTTGAATCCGTGCTTGGGCCGGTGCTGGCTGCAGAATTCGCTGGATCGTCATTCGGTTCCACGACCGGCGCACTACACCGTCTACCACCCGCTCAGCGTCAAGCACTCAACACTGCGTACGCGTCGTCGCTGCGCATCATGTGGATCTTCTACCTTGCATTCGCGGCGCTGCTGATATTCGTGTCGGCATTTATTACAAAGGTTGAGTTGAGTCGGGAGAAGGAGAAGACTACGACTGGGATGGTGGAACAGGAGAGGATTAGGCTTGAGCAGCAGGAGCTTAAGAAACAGAGACGATCGACTGTTACTGGTGGTAAGAAGGGCGTGGGGAAGGATGTTGAGGAAGGTGTTGCTGTTGCTGCGCCTACCGCTGCGGAAGGGTAGATAGATAGAGTTGGAATAGCGGTGCTGTCTTGCTTTTATTGTCAAAAACGGTTCATGATGACGGCATATCGAGATTTGAGCGGTATGGTTCTTGATTGGACATAGAGGGCACACCCTGATGAGGTGCTTTTAGCATTGCAAGCACTGCGTGTACATGGGTACGTATGTACATATTCATTTGTAGTCGCCCGAAACCTCAACTTATCATTTTTTCCATCTTTTAATTCCTCATCATCGCTTCTGACACAACCACCACAGTGACTATCCAACAAGACCCACTCAATGATTTTCTTATGCTGAGTGCGTACGTACTTTTACCACCCACAAGGCTGCGTATTGCCTGGGTAATCGTAGCATGTGGGGCATACGAACGTACAACGCCCCAGGTGCATCCTAATGAAGCGGAGTGCTGATCAGTACAGTTCATAACCGGCACTTTTGACTCGTGCTCTAATGCATCATGATGCACGTGTTCCTAAATCAAGAGAGCCAGTTGGGTAGCGAATTGATTCTCGGTTTCACTGAGACCCACCCTGAGCTCAGAAGGCCTCCTGAGCCCATGTTCGGTGCCTCAGGACCCCGATAGTTCCTTCTAGATTTATCCTGATTTCCAACGCAAGCAACGACTTGTACTTTTACTCTCCATATACTAAGCGATTGGTAACTCCTACCACAGCAGGCATAGCTCTTCTACGCTTCTTCACTACTTCAAGTGTTACACATCGATTTGTTCTATACGTGTACGGTTCTGGGCTATCTCAATATCATCCCCCTTCGCCTCAACGCCAGCACAGTACAGGTGGTTGTTTCTCGGCTCCTCAATGGTGCGACCAATGAACACGGCAAGACGACCATGTAACACAGAGTCGAAACGAGGGGTCGTGAATCTCGTATTGCTGCCACCTTAGAAAGCTGCATCCTGCATGACTAAACTTCGCTCCCTGCTGCCAAGGCCTCATAGCATGTGAACGACATTCAAGTGCAGTTTGCGCTCAACAACCAGCACGACAACACGTCTCAAACACGACCAGGGTTGACCAATTCATCTCGAAAAGCAATGTTTTCAGCGCAGATGTAATGCTCATCACCATGCCTTCTACGACTTCTCGAACAGAGCAGGAAATAATGCATCACTTTCGTCAAGATCAGGCTGAGGTCCGGATCTTCCTGGCCCCAAAGCCAGATGGAACTTAGTACGTAAGTTTATTGGCAGCAAAACGTCCTCAAGTGGCTTCGATACTAAAGTCAAATTCCTTCCCTTTGATGTCAACGCAAAAGATCTGTCCTTCAGTGTCTCCATCGCCTACAGACCAATGCTCAGCATAAACGCTGGTCTAATCTCTGGCTCCAAGCTCGAGCCATCCGTCTCCGGAGGTGTGGGTGTATACATCGATCTTCCAAAACTTACTGCCAAATTCACAGCCTTACAAAATGTGAATGACAAATGCCTGCCTGATTCGAGTAAACAGAACAGCGAGTATATACAAGTCGACCTAGTATTAAATTTGACACTGGTGCCTTCTTTGCGCTGAAGGCACAGGCAGGGACAAAAATCATTACTAATGCAGGTAGGACACTGCAGTTGAACAGCACAACGCCTCCAACTGGAATGCAATGCTTGAGATGGAACTCTGCATCTTCTTCGCTTGTGCTTGTGTCTGATACAACCAACAGTCTTGTCGATCAAATCCGGCTCAGCACTGCTGCCAAAGCAGGTATCGGTATCGGTACAGTGATTGGTGTTCTTCTAGTACTCTGCATTCTTTGGTTTCTTCTATCAAAATGCTTCATGGTCTCCTACAAAGCCAAGCCTAACTCCAGCAGCAAAGCGAGAACTCGTGGTTGGCTGAAATTACTGCACAAGAGGCCAAGCGCCCAGTATCAGCCGAATAAAGACGGACCAAAAATGAGCACAATAGAGACAGGTACTTTTGTATCGCCACATCCCCCGCATGCGTCGATCCCATGGAGCAAGTATCGTTCATGCAACAACATGGATGGCAGCAACAGAGCGGAAGTCAACAAAACAATCAGTACCCATACAATTGGCAAGTGCTCAACCGGCAGCAGTATGCACCAGCATACCACAACGCCCAATACCAATTCGGCGGTCCACAATCCCACGAGCCGTACACAATGAACCAGTACCAGGCACAATACACATACGATTCGAGATACGCCGAACCTAAAGCACAACCACCCAACACAGTATGTATGTATGTATGTATTTCTGGAGGACAAGATTCCAAGGTATTTTCACGAAGAACAATTCAGGTTTGCTATACTACCTAGGTTTATAGTTTGTGCTTACGGCGCCTAGCTCTACTAGATAGCTACGTACGTATGTAGCTAGATAATTACAATACTTTACTTACTTACCGTATCTCTTACCCTACGTGCCTTGTCTACATCTCTCTGCGTTGTTCTTTCCCAGGCCCTCGTTTCGTTATGATAAGTAGGTGGTGACTGCACGGGTGTTGTCAAGGATTGAGGGAACGATGTTAGGCAGGGATGTAGGTAGGTAGGTAGGTAGGTTGGTAGGTTGGTAGGCAGGTAGGTGCATGGGTACATAGGTAGGTATGTATATATTTATACATATAGATATTTATCACAGCAAAAAGCAGGAACAAAAGCATCAGAATAAACCAGAACAGAACAGAATAGTATAAAATACGTAGGTACCTACCTACCTACCCCTCCTCACAGACCCCCTTCTCCAACGCATCCAATCCCCCCTCATACCGTCCAGGCCCATGATCAGCAAACATGTTCCTCCCAAACCTGACTTCCGCAAACCGTCTCTCCACGTCCTTGACGAATCTCAACTGGATCCGTGTCGCCGGTCTGCCAAGCGGTCTGAATCCACCACCTTGGAAATTTTCATCATCGGCCGAAGAGTCTGGTTCGACAGTGTTAGTGTTCCTGTCGAATACACGCGTTGACTCGAGGATGAAGATCTCGCCTGGTGGGAGTAGTTTTTCTGATGTGAGCAGACTACGGAGGGAAGTGAGTTGGCGCCAGGCCCATGCATCTTCGCCGAGGCCGTTGCCAATTAGACTTTCTGGGGGTGGAGGTCCGCCAGTCGAAGACGAGGAATGGTTGTCGGAAGAAAAGAATGAGGAGACTGATTTCAGAGTGCGGTCTACGACGCGCTGCTTGAGTTGTTTGAGTTCGCCTTCTATATCCGCTTTTAGGTGGCGGGATATGGCGCGGAAGTCGTGGAGGGTGCCGAGTGAGAGGCATGGGACGATGTCGTTTGCATTTATGATTGTGGTGATTAGGCCGCGGGTTGCGATGCGCAGGGCTGGAGAGACGGTTGCTGGTGGGCCGTATGCGTAGACGTGGATTGGTCGGCCGGCTGGGAGGACGATGGGAGGTTGGTCGCGGGATGTAGCTGTGTGGGCTTCGGAGGGGAGGAGGCGTGGCTTTGTGGCGGTTATGAAGCCGGGTGCGTCGGCTTCTCCGGGTTCGTGCTTTGCAGGCTCTGATAACATGATTGCAAGGATTGCGGCTACGGCTCCACCGAGGCTGTGTCCTACTAAAACGAGACCGTATTCGGGGTATTCATCCAATGCAGACTTTAATGTGGCCATGATCTGGTTTCCACCAGCGCTGTCGATGAGCCTCCGTGCTGAGTCTCGGATACCTCTGTGTACTTTGTATGCCTGGCCTTGCCAGTATACATCAGCGTAGTCGCATGCCATGTCTGTAAGAAGGTCTTCAAAGCCTAATGTGCCACGGCAGGTTAACACGATCGCTCCTGATTCGCAATCTATTGATACAAAGTGTATGAGGGGCGAGAAACCTTCGGAATACGTATTCGCTAGACCATGGCTGTCAAGGAATGATGATTTGATGATCGTTTCAGCTGGTAAGCCTGTATAATTTGAGAAGGAACTATGTTCATGATGCAACTCAACCTTGACCAATTCTTGCGATGTCACTCCCAAGTTCTTCTGCTCTGGTAACAAGCCCATGAAACGCAGAAAATTTGACCCATAGACGGCTGATGCAAACCGTGCAAATCGGCGAAGTGTAATGACCAGATGTCGGCTTGAAAATTGTCCAGGGACTTTTCCATCTTTCGCGAGGGCTAGCAACATTTCATTGTTCTCAAATATGGATCGCCTGGGTGCTGCTATTTTCGGTGCCAGAATGATGGCTTCTTCCGAGTCTTTGGTACCCATAGAATACAGGCTTGGCACAAACGATTTTGTTCTTCGGTGGTGCAAACTGCCCTCCTCAGGGATTTGATCTCGATTTTGATTTACTGATATCTCTGTGTGCGATTGTGTCTTACTGAGTGAGTTGGACGCTCGGAGATGGGTCCTCGATATGGTAGGCGAAGGTGGTCGACTATCGTTCGAGTGAATTGAAAAAGTGTCAGTCTGCGAGTAGGTTGATTCTCTTCTTTGCTCATGCACGGTGAAATATGAACTCTGGCCATCCAAGCTGGCACCGGATGTTGTTCGTACAGGGCTCATAATCGGCGTAACTGCTTGTGATGGTGCTTGCGAAGGTGCTATGTGAAAGACAGGCTTACGGGTGCTGTCTTTCGTCAGGGGCTTTAGAGTCTGTGAAATCGAATTTGGATAACCACTTGCGGAGTTGCTTCGACTTCTGGTAAACGGACCTGATGGTACTCTGTTGAAGCTAACAGATGATCGTGTCGGACTTGGTGATTTTAGCGCTTGTTTAACTACTCCTTGCTTCTCTGGCTTATGTTTGTCTGGCACTCGTTGACTTCGCTTTCTATCCGGCGGTAATTTCGTCTGTCTAGCCGTTGGTGGAGAGGATGTCTCGACAGGTGCAGGTTTTCGACTCTTCTTCTGGTTAGCCACCGGACTAGGCGGACTGTTGTTGTAGTCATCTCTAGAGTACTCCTTTGACTTTCGTTTGGCACCACTGACACCAGTCTCTGGATACGGGGTCATCTCCAATGACCGTCTCGAAGGTAAAGCACGCATGGTTATTGTGTCGTCGTTGCTGTCGGTAGATTCGATAGCAGTTCCCTCGTTCGATGCCAATCTCGGCTGGTCAACTGGCGTAACATCTGCTCTAGTAACCCTCTTCGACGCAGTTCGAAAGACTACTGTCTGCTGACTGCCTTCAGTATTAGTGTTATGGTGAAGGTGCTCAGACACCATGGTCATGCCGGGAGGCGCTTCAATGTGAGTCGTATGTTCACCATATATCTCGACCTTCACCGTTCTGAGGGTTAGTGTCTCGGAAGATATTGTGGCTTTTGAGCCTGGTGGCAGCTGAGCGAGTATACGTTGCTGGATCTCCTCATCACTTAGGCGTGTCTGATCTTCAGAAGGTAAGACAAGATCAAGACCATCGTCCTCAACCTCGCGTTCAATGACGGCAAACTCATCTGGATCTTCTACAATCGGTGATGGCACCATCGACCTTGACTGTGTAATTATGTTCTTCCTTTTCGTACCCACTACATCCGCTCGGAAGCCTCTATCATCTATGACAATATCCCACACAGCCTCATCACCACCAGAATCACGCCATTCAAGCTCTGTCTGGCGCCGACCATTCCTCTGCAAGAATAAAAACGAGATGACACCAATGAGCAGATCAAAAGTGCTGATCATGTCAGGTGAACCATCTTCGTGCGGCCGATTAAGCTCGGTCCTCATCAAAGTCACAATTGCCGCCACGGCTCTGCTGGACTCAGTGCTTCCAAGAATGGCGTTCAACATTGCCAGACTACCTGTGATGCTCTGGGCACCCCAGTCAATACTCGTCTGGGCGACGTAGAAACCTGAAGTGGTAACAATGCTCGCGGCAGATAGAGTAGTGTGTATGGAGGTCAACCAGCGTTCAATCAAGGTGTCAGCTTCGTCCTGTCTCATTCCTATGTTCGTTCGTCTGCTCACGTCGTTTCCGGCGGCGGTCAATATGGCTTCAAGAATAGTCTGATTAAAGCCCAGCATGCGCAATGTCGCCTCCCGTCCAATTGCAAGGCCGTAGCCACCAAATTTCCATGAAGTGCGGACCACCAGCGAGGCTATGCCAGTAGCAGCTGAAACGCCTTTCGCGGCAGTCCGCCATAAGACTGTGGGTGCTTCTGCACTCTTGCTAAGTGCCTGCATTTGTTCTTCATCATAACGAATCAACTGTTTTTCCCGCTCCGTTAGTCTTGAGTCACGGTCCATACGGTCGAGTTCGCTAGTATTTGTCGCAATGAGTGTCATCGTGTCAGGACGTCTGTATTCAATCTGTTGGAATGGTTATGTAGTGAGCGGTGTGAGGGAAGCGCCAGCGCGAGTGGGTTACTCAAAATAGGGTCCATGGAAGGCAGCGAAGTTGAGGTCAACAAAAATGGCTATCACATGTCGTGATCATATGACAACAAGTGTGAGCTGCAGGAACATCGGGTTCCTGACAGTAGTCGTGTCTCGAGGGGGGTGTGCAGGGAGTAGTTCGTGTTCGAAGTGCATGCTGTTCATTTGGCGATCCAAAGAAAAAGAAAAGCGGCATGAGAGACGATACCAGGCATGACGTACGCCCCGGAACGTCCATTGTTCTAGGTCTCAGGTCGCTGCATGTGGCATGTGACGCTTTTCAGGGATTTAAGTCCAACGAGTCAGGACAGGCCAGTAAAGTCACTAAAGAACTTGAAGGATGATCTGTACTGATACCAGCATCATACAAGTCATTACTTTCATTGATACTGCACATGTAGCTAGTGGGCCCTAGGTACTGATGCATAGGTGTATATATAGACTAGTTAGGCTGGAGAATATTGTCTAGTAGTACATAACCTCTAACTGGGAGCAGGAACAAAGAACACTTCTTGAGCCTGCATCACTACATGTGTTATATCTATATAGACTCGATTCGGTACATGTATTGATACTAATTTCCTCACGTGATGAAAAGGCGACGTTCATAGACCTCACGGTGGGTGCGAGATAACACCGCAGTTTACGGGAAATTTGAGAGGCTATTTTGAACCCTGGAGTCCTCCCGTGTACAGTGTGCCACTGTACATACAGGTGACGACTCAAGATTACCACCGCTGAGGACAGTTGGTGCTTGTTGACTGCGGTGGTATTTCGCACCCACCCTGGACCTAAACCGTGAGGTGCACCTGTATGCTACACGCGTGTTAACACGAAACCTCATGTTGTTTTCCCTCTCTTACAATACGTTTTCTCTACTTACACACCAGGTTACACTACATCTATTGGATGTTTCAACATCCTGCATCGAGACCATAATTCCAGTACTTTTAATGCAAATTCTCGGCGTCACTTACCAAAAAGCTGAAATTGCAGTTGTTCGCTTAAAGTAAATAAGGTCGACGATGGAGTACCAGCGTCTCAATCAACTTTTCCTTTCAATTTGGTCACCATGCTAGAGCTGGCAGAGAAAAGCCCTTTCTCCTTTCCTTGACCGTGGCAGAGAACCTAACCATGGTCCTTTTTTCCTTATGCCAGAACCAAGCTCACCTTCGACGCCGCATGAAGCACAACAGCCACCGTCGGCTTTTGCATTAAAACGGAGAAAGTTGCCTCGAGCTGCCGTGGCTTGCGATGTCTGCCGCAAGCGCAAGTTACGTTGTGATGGAGATGGACTTCGGCCATGTGGTCGCTGCACGGGGGTTTCGAGCCCGTTGACCTGCGTCTACACCGTTAACGACCATCACGGGAACCGTGGTAGACGTGCTGCACCAACTCAGAAGGATCTTCTCGTCGCTAGGCCTAACGATATTATCGACAGAGCCCCAAGACCAGTCGACGATACGCCCATCAACACATCTTTCCCCCCTAGAAGCACCTTGCCACCGATTGATGTCACTTCCCACCTCTCTGCTTCGACATCGGTGCCTGGAGCTGGGCATCCTGATTTGATGGCAGAACCAGCCCTGCGCGCAAGTATTGGTGCTCCTACCGCATTATCCGAGCCTCCTCCTTTACTTCAGCATACCGATGCACTGTACGACCCTTCAGGACAGGACGGCAGGCATGATCATGAACCCGATTCGCATGCGGAAGGAATAAACGACCTGAACCCGCATACCAGTGGACAAGAGTTTTACGGTAAAATGGGCATCTTCTCGTTCCTTGCTCGTCTCCGCCAACGCGCTAGCTCACACCAGCAACCGCAGCACACCCACCGCAGGTCTTCGCTGGTAAGATACTTACACAACACTGAATACTCAACTCCATTTTCCCCTTCCGTATCAAGCCACTCGCCACACCGTGAAGATCTTCAAACTTTGAACACAACGACGCCTGGGCCCCATGCGGCACTTCAAATGTCACCAGATCGAAGTCTGGAACTTATTTGCATCAGGGTCTATTTCACCACTCTCCACCTGATACATCCCGTTCTCGACGAGAAATCATTTATGCATCGTTGTCAAAGTGATATGTGGAACGGCTTTCCAGCTGCCGAAGCCGATGTCAATCGCTCTTTCCGGGCTATATATTATGTCGTGCTGGCCTTGGGGGCAATTGTTAGTACAACCGAAGCATTCGGCACATTACTGCACAGAGCTCCAGGACCTGCAAATACAATACCGTCATCTACAGACAATCAGGAAGCAACGCCTCAGCGGCCAACCGGGTCGCCTCGAGAGCTAGCCAAAATCTTCTTCGAGCACGCAAAAAAAAGCCTCGGTGATGTCTTTGAGGTCAGCTCTCTGGAAAGTGTGCAAGCCCTCTTTCTACTCTCAGTATTCTGTCAGAATGCATTGAGACCACACAGCTGTTATCTATTCAATTGCATGGCAGCAAATCATGCCATAGCAATTGGATTGCCTTACGAAAAGTACGGCCGTAGCAGCATCGCTGGCGAGCGTTTTCACACAGCTACACGAACATTCTGGTGCATATATGCCCACGAAGTAGAGATGAACTGCGCATCCGGAAGAGATATGCTGATGAGGCCTTCGTCCCATTATCAGCTGCCTCTTCCCCCAACCAGCCCAAATGCGGATTTTTTATCCGATCATGGCGACTCCTTTGTCGCAACCATGGTATTACTCGCTGATATCCTCAGACAAGCATCAGAAGAACTCTATCAATCAACGGCGACTCCAACAATTCGCCAAGCAGAAATTGCAA
>Ga0115848_100094_pt1 | contig 24266 bp, 35 predicted proteins | sample InSIn3gowninarea_FD_83862 | JGI IMG/M metagenome (GOLD analysis project Ga0115848, IMG submission 83862) | reverse complement strand
GAAAGCCAGACCTGCATGTGGCGGAGCTCCGTATTTGAAGGCGTTCATCAAAAATCCAAACTGTGCTTCCGCTTCTTCTTTGGTGAAACCTAACAAACCGAACATTTTAGACTGTAAGTCTTTATCGAAAATCCTTACCGAACCGCCGCCGATTTCGTTGCCGTTCAAGACCAAATCATAAGCGTTTGCTCTGGCTTTTCCGGGCTCGGTATCCAGAAGTGTGATGTCTTCAGGTTTTGGCGATTTTGGACGGAAATGAAGTGATCCGGGATTACATCGCTTTCCCAAAAAATAATTCCGGAAGAGATGTGATGATTGATGCACCGAGCCCGATTGCGGATGCACAACTCGACGAGCTTTATCTTAATGTAGAAACTAAAGAATAAGATTTAATTCAAAAAAAATAAAAAAGCGATCTCAACTTGGGATTGCTTTTTTATTTATGGCATTTCTTTCACCCAACTTCCGGAATATTTTTCAGCAAAAAAATAAATCAGTTTCCGTTTGAGTTTGGGGACATTCACAGCTTTAAAAAGTGAGTTCGTCGCAGACTGTTTGATGAGCAACAAATTGACCGCATCAACGTACAGAAGAGAAATTTTACCTGATTTGAAATGATTCTGCTGAATAAAAGCGTCCATTGAAGATCTTAATTTTTTGAGAACTTTAATGCACTGTCAGCATATTTGCAAATGCCGTTGCGGATGTTTTTTATATGAATTCTAAAAAACACAGGTCTGATAAAGTTCACTTTGATTTAAAACATAACCATGAAACAAAGATGTAACTTTGCAAAACACATCGAGAATTAAATAGCAGATTTATTATGTTTGATTGGCTTCACAATCTTTTGTTACCGGTAGAAAACCCTGGTGTGATACAGTCACTAATTGTGATGATGCTCGCCATCGGCACCGGGATTTTTTTCGGAAGGATAAGAATTGCAAAAGTTTCGCTCGGAGTTTCCGCGGTAATGTTTACAGGGCTTCTTTTGGGGCATTTTGGTTACCGAATGAATACGGAAATTCTGGATTTCATCAGGGATTTTGGGCTGATCCTTTTTGTATATGCCATAGGAATCCAGGTTGGCCCGTCTTTCTTTTCATCATTTAAAAGCGAAGGCCTGAAGTTTAACATTCTCGCTGTTTCGTCCGTTCTCCTGGGTGGTTTAATAACTTTTATTCTGTTTAAAATCACCGGCCTGAAAATTGAAGATTTGGTGGGAATTATGTCCGGATCTGTAACCAATACACCCGGACTGGGTGCCGCCAAAAGCACTCTGGAAGAAATAAAATCACAGTTCCCCAACAAAACTTTTGATGATCCGGCGATAGGCTATGCCATTACTTATCCGCTCGGAGTCCTGGGAATTATCGTAACGATTATTGCATCAAAAACGCTTCTCAAAATAAATCCCGAACAGGAAATGAAACTGTTCCGCCTCGCAAAAATAAACAGCGAGCTGCCGGTAATCAGTCAAAAAATCCGTGTGATACAACCGGAAGTTGTGGGCAAAACACTTCACCAAATTATAGAAGAAAGCGGTAAAAATATTGTCATCTCGCGACTGAAACACAGCGGTTCCGAAGCCGTTTTTTCACCAACTTTAGATATGAGGCTACAGTTGCGCGATGTTCTGATGATTGTAGGTGTAAAAAAGGATTTGGAAGAATTTACAAAAATGGTGGGGCGGCCGTCCACAGACCAGTTTATAGAAACCGGAAGCGATATTCTGACTAAAAATTTCTTTGTCACCAAAAAATCAGCCATGCACAAAAAACTTTCGGAACTCGATATGTACAACAAATACGACCTGAAAGTTACCCGTGTATTCCGCGCCGGCAAGGAGATGCTTGCAAGACCTTCCCTGGAACTTTTCTACGGGGATAAGGTTAGGATCGTAGGCACAGAAGACTCCCTGAAGCAGGCTGAAGAGATCATCGGAAATTCCGAGAAAAGACTTTTGGAGCCAGATTTTCTGTCACTTTTTGGCGGTCTTTTGATAGGTATTTTAATCGGTTCCATTCCAATTATGATTCCTTCGTTGCCGGTGCCGATTAAACTTGGTTTTGCAGCCGGCCCGTTGATTACCGCCCTTTTTATCAGCCGTTACGGTGGAATTTCTTTCATCCATTCCTATATCAACAACGGGGCGATTTATTTTATGAAAGATTTGGGAATCTGCCTTTTCTTCGCAGCGGTGGGCATACACGCCGGTGAAGGTTTTTACGAAAATTTCGTGCAAAATAACGGTTGGGTATGGATGCTTTACGGTTCGGCCATTACTTTTATCCCATTGATTTTAATGGTGATTATAGGAAGATTTTTCATGAAGATCAACTTTTTGCAACTTTCCGGAATTATGAGCGGAAGTTATACCGATCCGGCAGCGCTTTCCTTCAGCACCAGCTATCTGGACAGTGATGTCCCTCTTCAAAGTTATGCTCAGGTTTATCCACTGGTGACGATTTTCAGGATTTTTGTGGCGCAGCTTCTAATTTTATTATTAGCTTAAAGGTTTTAAAAATAAAGGCAAAAAGAAAATGTCTCAAAAACCAACTGATGCAGGCTGGAAATCTCTAAACGAAAACCTTTCAGCATCGGAGGTGGAAAACCATAAAAAAGCCGTTTCACAAATTGTGAAACGGCTTATTCTTTCGATAAATCTTTCAATTATCTGTTTTCCATTGCAACGTAATCTCTTTTCTGTGCGCCCTGGTATACCTGTCTTGGTCTTCCGATCGGGTCGCCCTTCAAGCGCATTTCCTTCCACTGAGAGATCCATCCCGGTAATCTTCCCAATGCAAACATCACGGTAAACATTTCTGTTGGAATTCCCAGAGCTCTATAGATAATTCCGGAGTAGAAATCTACGTTCGGGTAAAGTTTTCTTTCTACGAAATAATCATCTTCCAAAGCTACCCTTTCAAGCTGCATTGCGATATCCAAAGCTTTATCATCAATTCCGAGTGCATCTAAAATATCGTCTGCCGCCTTTTTAATGATTTTCGCTCTTGGGTCGAAATTTTTGTAAACTCTGTGACCAAAGCCCATCAATCTGAAGTTATCTTCTTTATTTTTCGCTTTTGCTACGTATTTTGCCACATCACCGCCGTCAGCTTCAATCATTTCAAGCATTTCGATTACGGCCTGGTTAGCACCACCGTGAAGTGGACCCCAAAGCGCCGAAACACCTGCAGAAACAGAAGCAAAAAGCCCAGTATGTGCAGAGCCAACCATTCTTACTGTTGAGGTAGAACAGTTTTGTTCGTGATCAGCGTGAAGGATTAATAATTTATCCAATGCATCTACAACAACCGGATTTACCTCAAACTGCTGATTTGGCATTTTGAAGGTCATTCTGTAGAAGTTTTCTACGTAGTTCAGGCTGTTGTCTCCGTGATTCAGAGATAAACCTTTAGTTTTTCTGTAAGTCCATGCAGCAAGGTGTGCGAATTTTGCGATCAGCATTTCCGCAGCGTGATCCATGTCCTCCTTAGAGGTTACATCTACCGCTTTTGGATTAAAGGCCACCAGTGCCGACGTCAATGAAGACAGCACTCCCATTGGGTGGGCAGAACGCGGGAAAGCGTCGATAATTTTCTTCATTTCCTCGGCTACGTAGTTGTATTTTTTAATTCCCTGTTCAAATTTAGCAAACTGCTCCTGTGTAGGAAGTTCACCATGAAGCAATAGGTACATCACTTCTGTAAAGTTGGACTTTTCGGCGATTTGCTCAATAGGGTAACCTCTGTAGTAAAGTTCACCTACATCACCGTCCAGATAAGTAATTTCGCTTAAAGTAGCGCCTGTGTTTTTGTAACCCAAATCCAGCGTAATAAGGCCGGTTTGGTCTCTTAATTTAGAAATATCAATTCCTCTGTCACCGATAGTGCTGTCAACGATAGGATATTCGAATGCCTTACCGTCGTAATTCAATATAACTTTGTTATCTGACATTTTCTTGTAAAATTTTTGTTAAAATTAAGGAAAAACAACGTATATATCAAATGATTGCCAGCTGATATTTATTAATTTTTTCTATTTCGAAAATACTTATGTATCATCAGATATTGCCTTCATTTTGCAAAAAAGTTATCACACTGATTATCAATTCACTCAAATAAAAAAAACACCGGAGACATTTCCGATGTTTAGCATATTAAATATTCTTTAAGAAAGCCGTAACCTTCCAGCAGGCTCAAACCATGCATATCTTACTTCAGACTATCTTTTCACTTTGAATGTGTCCAATCCCGGGAAAATTGCAGTTTCACCCAGTGCTTCTTCAATTCTTAAAAGTTGGTTGTATTTCGCCATTCTGTCTGAACGGGAAGCAGAACCTGTCTTGATTTGTCCACAGTTCATCGCCACAGCCAGGTCAGCAATCGTAGAATCTTCTGTTTCACCGGAACGGTGCGACATTACCGATGTATATTTATTGTGCTGAGCCATCTGCACCGCTGCCATTGTTTCAGAAAGGGACCCGATTTGGTTTACTTTTACCAAAATTGAGTTGGCGATACCTTCATTGATGCCTTTAGAAAGTCTTTCAACATTGGTTACAAAAAGGTCATCACCTACCAGCTGAACTCTGTCGCCGATTTTTTCTGTTAAAAGTTTCCAGCCATCCCAGTCGTTTTCCTGCATACCGTCTTCGATGGAGATAATTGGATATTTGTTAACCAATTCTTCAAGATAAGAAGCCTGTTCTGCGCTGCTGAACTGTGCTGAATCCGGAGTCTGGAATTTTCTGTAATCGTAAACACCGTCCTTATAGAATTCTGAAGATGCACAGTCTAAAGCGAACATCACATCATCACCAGGTTTGTAACCCGCTTTTTCAACTGCCTGAAGCAAAGTATCCAAAGCGTCCTCTGTTCCCGCAAATGTCGGCGCAAAACCACCTTCATCACCTACCGCTGTAGAAAGGCCTCTGTCGTGAAGGATTTTTTTCAGGTTATGGAAGATTTCAGTACCTTTTCTAAGCGCGTGCGAGAAAGAATCTGCTTTCACCGGCATAATCATAAATTCCTGGAAAGCGATTGGCGCATCCGAGTGTGAACCTCCGTTGATCACATTCATCATCGGTACAGGAAGCGTGTTCGCATTCACACCGCCAACATATTTGTAAAGCGGCATTCTGAGTTCAGTTGCTGCAGCTTTTGCCGCTGCCAAAGAAACCCCCAAAATTGCGTTTGCCCCGAGGTTTCCTTTGTTATTAGTGCCATCCAGATCAATCATAATCTGATCGATAAGGTTTTGGTCAAAAACCGGTAAACCAACCAATTCCGGAGCGATTACTTCACGAACGTTTTCTACAGCTTTCAGCACGCCTTTCCCCATATAATCAGAACCGCCGTCGCGCAGTTCCACAGCTTCGTGCTCACCGGTGGATGCTCCCGAAGGTACGGCAGCGCGGCCCATGGCACCACTTTCTGTGAAAACGTCAACTTCTACAGTAGGATTACCTCTGGAGTCTAAAATCTGTCTTGCCTCGATGTACGAAATGTAACTCATTTTTATTTTTTTAATGTTTGTATCCGTGTTTTTAAGTGACACAAATTTACGGAATATTTAAGGGAATAACAGGTGATTTTTGTCTTAAAAATATATTAAACTGTTATTCCCAAACTCGGAAACCGCAGGACGCCGAAAAAGAATGTCGCGGTATTATGCCTGCCTTCTTTGGAATCTGCTTCCACCAAGAGTTGCAAGATTCTGGCGGCCACTAGCAAAATTATTTGTGATGTTTCAGACATTGATTATCTTTAAAGATTAAAACTTAGATCGTTTGACACTTACCTATATTTAAATGAAATCCTAAAAATTATCAATTTATGAGAAAAATTATTGTAGCAGCATTGGCATTTGCAATGGTTGCAGTAAGCTGTAAAAAGGAAAGCGGGAATACCGGCGTTTTAAAAGCTGACAGCGTTACTGCAACAAACGTACCTGCAGACAGTAACGGAGCATCTGCACAAACACAAGAACAAACCTACCGCTACGTGGCGGAGGACGGCTCATCGGCGCTTGTTAAATTTACAAACTCGGCCAAAGACGGAAACTACATCTCCGTCACCAGCAATAAAAAAACGATTAAAGTAAAACAAAAGGAAACCACGCCGAACGGCGCAGTGTACGAGGAAAACAGCGTCCTGATAAAATCTGAGGGGGACAAGGTGACCATTGAGCAGGATGGAAATGTGATTGAGCTAAAAAAAGCGAGAGGGCAGTGATTTATGGTGAATAAGAGAATTTTAAAAGTGAATGAGTGAATTTTGAAGTTTATAGTTCCCCCCGAAAATCGGACAGTAAGTTTAGTTGGAAAAAACCTATTAAATTTACAATATGTCACAGAGAAGAAAATTCAATTCGCAGTTTAAGTTCAAGGTTGTCGTAGAAGCTTTGTCGGAACGTCTCCCGCTGCACGAACTTGCCAAAAAGCACGATTTGCATCCCAACCAAATCACCACTTGGAAGAAAGAATTCCTCAAGAACGGAGCGGAGATTTTCGGTAAGGAGAAGGCTTTGGAAGAAAAAAAAGAGGATGTCGATAAGCTGTACAAAGTGATCGGCCAGCAGAAAATGGAGATTGATTTTTAAAAAAAAGCCTTGTCATGAAACAGAGTGTATCGGAAAGAAAGACACATATTGACAAGGCAGAGAAAATCAGCGTTAAGACCCAATGCAGCCTTCTGCAAATCTCTCGCAGCAGCCATTACTACCAAAAAGTTCCAGAAAGCGATTTTAACCTGAAACTGATGGAAATGATAGACAGGGAGTTTATGGAACATCCCTGGAAAGGCGTTCCCAGAATGGTGCAGTGGCTCAGTAAAGATTGCGGACTTTTAGTCAATAAAAAGCGTGTGGAGCGGCTTTACCGGCTGATGGGCATCAGCGCTTCTGCTCCCGGGCCCAACACGAGCAAAAAGGGTAAGGGAAAAGGGCACAAGGTTTTTCCGTATTTGCTGAAAAACCTTGCCATCACTCATCCCAACCAGGTCTGGGCAATGGATATCACCTATATCCCGGTAAGGGGCGGATATCTGTATCTGGTCGCCATCATCGATATCTACAGCCGCTATGTCGTGGGCTGGAGCCTGAGCAACACGATGACCGCTGAGTGGTGCCGCGATGTTCTGGATGAAGCCATCGAAACCTACGGAAAACCCGAAATCATCAATACCGACCAGGGCAGCCAGTTCACTTCAGACCTGTTTACGGAGTATGTAAAATCACACAAAACCATCCGACAAAGCATGGACGGCAAGGGACGGGCGCTGGACAATATCTTTATTGAAAGGCTCTGGCGCAGCGTAAAGTATGAAGAAGTGTATCTTTACGCCTATCAGGACGGAAAAGAGTGTTACGGCGGATTGAAAAAATATTTTGCCTACTACAACCATCAGCGCAGGCATCAAAGCCTAAACTACCAGGTTCCGGCAGCAATTTATAATCTTACAGAAAGAAAAGCAGCATAATGAAAGTTCACGCAGTTTCACACATTCCCACACTATACGGAAAAATCTTTGAAGGGATTTTTCCTATGTGGAAATTTGCAAAACCGCTACCCTCAAAAACAATAAAATCAAACTTAACTTTTATGATTTACTGTCCAAACTTTGGGGGGAACTATAGTTCAACGATTTTACATTCATCTAAAATATCTTAAAACAAAAATCCGTTCAGAGCGTTCTGAACGGATTTTTTATTATTTGAAAACTGCGAATATTATTCTTCAGTTTTTTCTTCAGCAGCGTTTGCTTCTGGAGCTTCCGGAGCTTCTGCTACCGGCTCTTCAGTTTTCGCTTCTTCTTTTACAGGAGCAGCAGCAACTGTTTCAGCTTTTTTAGCAGTAGATCTTCTGCTTCTCCTTGTAGCTTTCTTCTCTTCAGCATTTGGATTGTAAAGTTCGTTGAAATCAACCAGCTCAATCATTGCCATATCTGCAGCATCACCAGGTCTGAAGCCGGTTTTGATGATTCTTGTATAACCGCCGTTTCTTTCAGCGATTTTTGGGGCTACAGTTCTGAAAAGTTCAGTTACAGCTTCTTTACTTTGCAGGTAAGAGAAAACTGTTCTTCTATTGTGAGTGGTGTCTTCTTTTGCTTTTGTTAAAAGAGGCTCAACATATACTCTTAAAGCTTTAGCTTTAGCTACAGTGGTGTTGATTCTTTTATGCTCAATAAGAGAACAAGCCATATTGGAAAGCATAGCCTTTCTGTGCGGCGCAGTTCTTCCCAGGTGATTTATTTTTTTACCGTGTCTCATTGTTTATTATTTATCAGCATCTAATTTATATTTCGCAACGTCGAAACCGAAGTTCAGACCTTTTGAATGCACTAATTCTTCTAATTCTGTTAAAGATTTCTTACCGAAATTTCTGAATTTCATCAAGTCAGATTTGCTGTAAGAAACCAGTTCACCAAGAGTTTCCACTTCAGCAGCCTTCAAGCAGTTCAGGGCTCTTACGGAAAGGTCCATATCTGCAAGTTTAGACTTCAGAAGCTGTCTTGTGTGTAAAGTTTCCTCATCGTACTGAATTGATGCCTTTACGGCTTCTGTCTCCAGAGTGATTCTTTCGTCAGAGAAAAGCATGAAATGATAGATCAAAATCTTTGAAGCCTCAGTAAGAGCGTTCTGTGGAGTGATTGACCCGTCAGTTTCGATATCCAGTATTAATTTCTCGTAGTCTGTTTTTTGCTCTACACGGTAGTTCTCAATAGAATACTGTACTTTTTTGATCGGTGTAAAGATGGAATCAATGGCAATGGTTCCAAGTGGAGCATTGTTTGATTTGTTCTGTTCGGAAGGAACATAACCTCTACCTTTCTCAATATTGAAAGTAATCTCGAAGTTTACGTCTTTGGTGATATTGGCAATTACAAGGTCGCCGTTCAACACCTCGAAACCGTTCATAGATTTCCCAAGGTCAGCAGCAGTTACCTGAGTTTGCCCTGAAACTTTAGCAACAACCTGTTCGTTGGCCTGGTTTTCAGATTTAGCTTTAAGACGAAGTTGTTTCAAGTTCAGGATGATCTCGGTTACATCTTCGATCACGCCCGGAATTGTAGAAAACTCGTGCTCTACACCTTCAATTTTGATAGATGAAATAGCATATCCTTCAAGAGAAGAAAGTAGTACTCTTCTCAAAGCATTACCGATAGTAAGCCCAAAACCTGGCTCTAATGGTCTGAATTCGAACTGACCTTTAAAATCATCAGAATTTAAAAGAATTACTTTATCGGGTTTTATGAATTGTAAAATTGCCATATTGTGGGTTGAGCAAAAAATTGGTTTATTATTTATTGTATAACTCTACGATGAATTGTTCCTTGATGTCTTCAGGGATCTGAATTCTTTCAGGAACCGCTACAAATGTACACTCCTTCTTCTCGTCGTTATACTGCAGCCATTCGTAGGTTGATTTTGAAGCTAATGAATCAGCAATAACTTCAAGAGATTTTGATTTCTCTCTGATTGCGATTACATCACCAGCTTTCAGTAAATAAGATGGGATATTTACCAGTTCCCCGTTCACAGTGATATGTCTGTGAGAAACCAATTGTCTTGCACCAGCTCTTGTTTTAGCAAAACCCGCTCTGTATACTACATTGTCAAGTCTTGATTCGCAAAGCTGCAATAGGATTTCACCGGTTACGCCAGAAGCTCTGGAAGCTTTTTCGTATAGGTTAGCAAACTGTCTTTCGAGGATACCGTAGGTATATTTAGCTTTTTGCTTTTCAGCAAGCTGGTTTGCGTACTCTGATTTTTTAGCACCTCTTCTTTTGTTCGGCCCGTGCTGTCCCGGTGGTTGGTTTTTTCTTCTCTCGAAGTTCTTGTCGTCTCCGTAGATTGCCGCACCAAATTTACGTGCAATCTTTGTTTTAGGTCCAATATATCTTGCCATAATTTTCTAAGGATTATAGATTATAGATTCTAGATTTTAGATTTTACAATAATAAACCGATGATTTAAAATTTAAAATTTAAAATTTAAAATTCTAATTTATTATACTCTTCTTCTTTTTGGTGGTCTACATCCGTTGTGCGGCATTGGAGTCACGTCAACGATTTCACTAACTTCGATTCCTGAGTTGTGGATGGATCTGATGGCAGATTCTCTACCCTGGCCAGGTCCTTTTACAAACACCTTTACTCTTCTAAGGCCCGCTTCGTGAGCTACAGCAGAGCAATTTTCCGCAGCCATCTGTGCTGCGAATGGAGTATTCTTTTTAGATCCTCTGAATCCCATTTTACCGGCAGATGACCAAGAGATAACTTCTCCGTTTTTATTTGTCAAAGAAATAATAATATTGTTGAAAGACGCCTGGATGTGTGCTTCACCAATCGCTTCCACTTTTACTTTTCTTTTTTTAACTACTTTAGTTTGTTTTGCCATTATTTAATAATTCTAAAGATTATTTACTTGCCTTCTTTTTATTAGCAACAGTTTTTCTTCTTCCTTTACGGGTTCTAGAATTGTTTTTAGTTCTTTGGCCTCTTAAAGGTAATCCCAGTCTGTGACGTATTCCTCGTTGGCATCCTATGTCCATCAGACGTTTGATGTTCAATTGAACTTCTGAACGCAATTCACCTTCAACTTTGATGTTTTCAGTGATGTAATTTCTGATAGCAGCCAATTCATCGTCATTCCATTCGTTGACTTTCTTGTCTTCGCTGATACCGGCAGCTTTCAGGATTTGGGAAGCTGTGCTTCTTCCAACTCCGTAGATGTAAGTTAAACCGATAACGCCTCTTTTGTTTTTTGGTAAATCAATACCTGAAATTCTCGCCATAATTTAATTTTAGCCTTGTCTTTGTTTAAATTTTGGGTTTTTCTTGTTGATTACAAAGAGAACGCCTTTACGACGAACGATTTTGCAATCAGCACTTCTTTTTTTAATAGATGCTCTAACTTTCATTTGAAAATATTTATTTTTTCAGTTGTCAAATGGAATCTTTCGATTTCATTTGTTTTGGTTTTAGCAATCGGCATCAGGCCTTTTGCATTATAATTAAAAGTGTTCTTTTAAACTGAATTAGTATCTAAAAGTGATTCTCCCTTTGGTCAAATCATAGGGAGACATTTCAAGCCTTACTTTATCTCCTGGTAAGAGCTTAATGTAATGCATTCTCATTTTACCTGAAATATGGGCGATCAGTACGTGCCCGTTTTCCAGTTCTACACGGAACATGGCGTTTGAAAGTGCTTCCACGATCACGCCATCCTGTTCAATATGTTTCTGTTTAGCCATTTAAATCCTTAAAAGTTTGATGTTCTAGATAATTTAGACTGCATCAATCCATCATAATGATGATTCAGAAGATAAGTATTGATCTGCTGTACGGTATCAAGAATTACGCCCACCATAATCAACAGTGAGGTACCCCCGAAAAACAGCGCAAACCTATCAGTCTGAACCAGAGTTCCGTATACAAGTGCCGGAAGGACTGCAAAGATAGCTAAAAATATTGAACCCGGCAAAGTTATTTTAGACAGTATATTATCCAGATAATCAGCCGTTTCCTTACCCGGTCTTACTTTCGGGATCAAACCGCCGTTCCTTTTCAGGTCGTCAGCCATCTGATTTACCGGAATTGTAATTGCGGTATAGAAGAATGTAAATACAATAATCAATATCGCAAACAGCACATTGTACTGCCAGCTGAATACATTCTTGAAACCTGCCAAAAATGTATTGGACTCATCTACTTTCGTCAATAGACCTGGTACGAACATCAGTGCCTGTGCGAAGATAATCGGCATAACACCTGCAGCATTCACCTTCAGCGGGATCCACTGTCTTGCACCCTGCATAAGGTTTCTGTTTACCCCACCTCTTGCCTGTGCTCTGCTCACGTACTGGATCGGAATTTTTCGCACCGCGACAGAAAGCAGTATACCCAACAGTACCACAAGCATCCAGAATAAAACTTCAACCAAAACCATGATGGTTCCCGCGCCGCCTTTACCTGTTTGCGTAGTAACTTCGTGTACAAAAGCTGTAGGGAGGTCCGCAAGGATACCCACCATAATCAGGATTGAGATACCGTTGCCAATACCTTTATCTGTAATTTTCTCACCCAGCCACATTGCAAATACAGAACCTGCAACCAAGATCACGATACTCGGAAGCCAGAACATAATTGAACCCGGCTCTACATAGTATGCAGACTGAAACTGGCCGTAAGGCAGGAACATCTGGGTGATGGAGGTAAGGTATGAAGGTGCCTGCACCAAACACACCGCGATGGTAAGCCATCTGGTAATCTGGTTCAGGGTATTTCTTCCACTTTCACCGTCTTTCTGCAGTTTCTGCAGATACGGGATTGCCATACCCATCAGCTGCACGATGATCGAAGCAGAGATGTAAGGCATGATCCCCAGCGCCATGATCGATGCACGGCTGAAAGCACCACCTGTAAAAGAAGAAAGCAAACCAAGAAGTCCTGCTCCCTGTTTGCTGCCCCCCTGATTTTGGTAAATTTCCAAAAGGTTCCCTACCTCTGCCATGTTGATGGCGGGTAGGGAAATATAAGATGCGAATCTATACACCAGGATAATCCCCAGGGTAAAAAGGATTTTCTCCCTTAGTTCCTTAAGACTCCAAATGTTTTTAAGTGTTTGTATAAATTCTTTCATTTCGTCAATAAAGATTAAAGAGTAATTGCTTTACCTCCTGCTTTAGAAATAAGTTCCTCTGCAGATTTCGTGAATTTATCCGCAGTGATTGAAACACCAGATTTCAATTCGCCTCTACCCATAATTTTCACGATATCGTTTTTAGATGCCAAACCGTTTTCTACCAAAACTTCTTTAGTGATGTCACCTGAAATTCCTTTGGTATCGATTAGGTTTTGGATGGTATCTAAATTGATTCCTCTAAATTCTTTTCTGTTGATGTTGTTGAAACCGAATTTAGGCAATCTTCTTTGTAAAGGCATCTGTCCACCCTCGAAACCGATTTTCTGAGAGTAACCGGATCTGGATTTCTGACCTTTGTGCCCTTTTGTGGAAGTACCGCCTTTACCGCTTCCCTGTCCTCTTCCAATTCTCTTGGAATTGTGAGTAGAACCTACAGCTGGCTGTATATTGTTTAACTTCATTTTTGTTTAAATTTAATTAGTTTTCCTGAACTTCTACTAAGTGTCTTACTGCTGCTACCATTCCCAACACAGCGGGAGTAGCTTCGTGCTCTACTACTTGGTGCAATTTCTTTAAACCTAAAGCTTCAAGAGTTTTCTTCTGGGTTTTAGTTCTCCCAATAGCACTTCTTACCTGTTTTACTTTAATTGTTGCCATTTGTCCTGAAACTTATTTTAGTGTTTAAATACTTTGTCTAGTGATACACCTCTCATTCTTGCAATTTCCTCAGGAGTTCTGATATCCAATAACGCTTTGAAAGTAGCTTTCACCATGTTATGTGGGTTTGAAGATCCTTTAGATTTTGTAAGAATGTCTTTGATACCTGCAGATTCTACAACGATACGTACGGTGTTACCTGCGATAACTCCGGTACCGTGAGATGCTGGTCTCATGAATACATCAGCACCACCAAATCTTGCAGAAGTTTCGTGGTAAATAGTTCCGTCTTTAGTGATTGGAACTCTAACTAAATTTTTCTTTGCATCTTCTACCGCCTTGGAGATAGCAGTTGCAACTTCTTTAGATTTACCAAGTCCGTAACCGATCACGCCAGCCTCGTCACCAACCACAACGATTGCTGAAAATCCGAAAGCACGGCCCCCTTTGGTTACTTTGGTTACTCTGTTTACAGCTACGAGACGATCTTTAAGTTCTAATCCTCCCGGTTTTACTTTTTCGATATTATCTAGTCCTAACATATATTTTTAATTTTAGATTATAAATTTTAGATTTTAGATTAATTCTTCTTCTTCAATTTATAATGTCGTTAATCATTTATAATTTAAAATCTATAATTTAAAATTTCAAACCGGCTTCTCTCGCACCGTCAGCAAGAGCTTTTACTCTGCCGTGGTATACGAAACCGTTTCTGTCGAACACTACATTTTCAATACCTGCAGCTTTAGCTTTTTCTGCGATTGCCTTACCCACTTCAACAGAGATATCCACTTTACTTCCTGTTGCATTCAAAGCTCTTGAAGAAGCTGATGCAAGGGTTTTACCTTCTTTATCGTCGATCAACTGTGCGTAAATTTCCTTATTACTCTTATAGACAGATAATCTTGGCAATTCAGCAGAGCCGGAGATTTTCCCTCTAACTCTTCTTTTGATTCTGTTTCTTTTTTCTAATTTATTCAGTGCCATTTTCTTAAAATTTATTAAGCAGATTTACCAGCTTTACGTCTCACATTTTCACCAACGAATCTTACACCTTTACCTTTGTATGGTTCTGGTTTTCTGAATGATCTGATTTTCGCAGTCACCATTCCAAGAAGTTGCTTGTCGTGTGAAGACAGAGTAATAATTGGGTTTTTACCTTTTTCAGTCAATGTATCTACTTTTACTTCAGCTGGAAGTTCCAGTAAGATACCGTGGGAGAAACCTAGAGCCAACTCAAGTTTCTGTCCTGAGTGTGATGCTCTGTAACCTACCCCTACAAGTTCAAGCTTGTTTTCGAAGCCTTCGGATGTACCAACAACCATGTTGTTGATCAGCGCTCTGTACAATCCGTGAAGCGCTTTATGCTGCTTAGAGTCAGAGGGACGGTTTACTGTAAGTTCGCCATCTTTCTGCTCCAGCGTAATTCCTTCAGTAAGGGTTTGGGTAAGTTCACCCTTTGGTCCTTTTACAGTTACTACCCCGTTGTTTTCGGTAATGGTAACTCCTGCCGGAACTGTTATAATTGCTTTACCAATTCTTGACATTTTCCTTATTTTAAAAAATTAATAAACATAGCAGATTACTTCACCGCCAACATTTTCATTTTTCGCCTGCTTACCTGTCATCACACCTTTGGATGTAGAGATAATAGCGATACCTAAACCGTTCAGTACTCTTGGGAGTTCTGCAGAACCTGCGTAATATCTCAAACCAGGTCTTGAAGCTCTCTGGATTGATTTGATGGCAGGTTTACCGGTTAGTTTGTCATACTTCAAAGCGATTTTGATGTTCCCTTGCACAGCGTTGTCTTCAAACTTGTAGTTTGTAATGTAACCCTGGTCAAATAGAATTTTCGTAATCTCCTTTTTGATTTTCGATGCAGGAATTTCCACCACTTTGTGGCCTGCGCTTTGTGCGTTCCTTACTCTTGTCAGGAAATCTGAAATTGGATCTGTTACCATTTTTCTTTTTTGTTGTTATTGGTTGACGACAGATAGTTTTGAGAGCCGGGATCCGAGACACGAGAATCAAGACGAAAATCTTGGCTCTCGGTTATGGATTCTTTTATCTTCAACTTTTCTGTCCAGATTAGTTAATAATTATTACCAACTTGCTTTTTTAACTCCCGGGATTAGGCCTGCGTTTGCCATTTCACGGAACGTTACTCTGGAAATACCGAAGGTTCTCATATATCCTCTTGGTCTTCCTGTAAGCTTGCATCTGTTGTGCAGTCTTACAGGTGAAGCGTTTTTAGGCAGCTTTTGCAGGGCTTCGTAATCTCCGGCTTCTTTCAAAGCTTTTCTTTTCTCTGCGTATTTAGCAACCATTGCTTCTCTTTTGCGCTCACGCGCTTTCATTGATTCTTTAGCCATTCTTAGTTCTTTTTAAATGGTAAACCGAAGTGAGTTAATAATGCTTTAGCTTCTTTATCAGTTTTAGCTGAAGTTACGAAAGTGATATCCATACCCTGGATTTTCTTCACTTTGTCGATCACGATTTCAGGGAAAATAATTTGCTCGGTAATACCAAGGTTGTAGTTTCCTCTACCATCGAATCCTTCTGCCTTGATCCCAGAGAAATCTCTGATTCGCGGAAGTGCTGATGAAGTAAGCCTGTCTAAGAACTCATACATTCTGTCTGCTCTTAGGGTTACTCTGGCTCCTACCGGCATACCTTTTCTAAGTTTGAAGGCTGCTTCATCTTTTTTAGATAAAGTACCTACTGCTTTCTGGCCGGTAATTGCTGTTAATTCTTCCACTGCGTAGTCTACAATTTTCTTGTCGGCTGTAGCAGCTCCCAAACCTTGAGACAAAACGATTTTCTCTAATTTAGGCACCTGCATTACAGATTTGTACCCAAATTCTTCCATCATTGCAGGAACAATTTTCTCTTTGTATATTTTTTTAGGTCTTGCTATAAATTCCATTGTCTTTTACAATTAAAGGTTTTTACCGGTTGTTTTAGCAACTCTTACTTTTTTGTCACCTTCCATCTTGTAACCTACTTTTGTAGCTTTACCTTCTGCATCCATAAGGGATACGTTGGAAATATGGATAGAAGCCTCTTTTTCTACGATACCACCCTGCGGGTTTGAGGCTGAAGGCTTCACGTGTTTTTTCACTACGTTTACACCTGCAACGATTACTCTAGGGTCTTTTCCTTCTTTTTTGATCACTTCAAGAACTTCGCCTTTGGTACCTTTATTTTTTCCGGTAGTAACGATTACGTTATCTCCTCTTTTAATTTTAACTTTTGTCATTGTCTTAAAATTTTTAAAAATTAAAGTACTTCCGGAGCCAATGAAATTACTTTCATATATTCCTTGTCTCTCAATTCTCTTGCAACCGGTCCGAATACACGGGTACCTCTCATTTCGCCTGCTGCATTAAGAAGAACGCAAGCATTGTCGTCGAACTTGATGTATGAACCATCTTTTCTTCTTACTGCTTTTTTAGTTCTTACTACTACGGCTTTGGATACCTGTCCTTTCTTAGCGTTTCCTGATGGTGTAGAATCCTTGATAGTCACTACGATTTTATCACCAACTGAAGCATATCTTCTTCTGGTACCTCCCAGAACTCTGATTACCAATACTTCTTTAGCACCAGTATTATCAGCAACTTTTAATCTTGATTCGGTCTGTAACATTACTTAGCTTTTTCAATGATTCTTACTAATCTCCATCTCTTATTTTTGCTCAAAGGTCTAGTTTCCTGGATCAGGACTGTATCGCCTTCGCTGCACTCGTTGTTCTCATCGTGTGCGGTATATTTTTTCGTTTTCAATACGAATTTACCGTACATCGGGTGTTTCATTCTCATTGTTTCACTAACAACAATAGTTTTTTCCATTTTGTTGCTGGAAACAACTCCGATTCTTTCTTTTCTTAAATTTCTTTCCATTGTAAATGAAATTATTGTTTGTTAGTTAACTCTGTATTTAGTCTTGCGATTGTCTTCCTCAAATCTCTGATCTGAATTGGGTTTTCTACAGGGCTGATCTTGTGGGCTAATTTCAGTTTCGTGTATTCAGCCTTCAGTTCAGCAAGTTTGTTCTGTAGATCGCCTGCGCTTAAATTTTTGATGTCTGCGTTTTTCATTGTATCAAAGATTATTCAGGTTTTACAAAATCGTTAGCCACTACAAATTTGGTCACTACCGGTAATTTCTGTGCAGCAAGCCTTAGAGCTTCTTTTGCTACTTCGTAAGGCACTCCGCCTACTTCGAACATAATTTTACCTGGTTTTACTACAGCTACCCAATATTCCACGGCACCTTTACCTTTACCCATCCTTACTTCGGCTGGCTTTTTGGTAATTGGCTTATCCGGGAAGATTTTGATCCACAGCTGACCTTCTCTTTTCATATATCTCGTAGCGGCGATACGCGCAGCTTCGATCTGTCTTGCGGTGATCCACGCTCCGTCAATGGCTTTGATGCCGAAAGTTCCATACGCAAGTTGTGCTCCTCTCTGCGCATTTCCTTTCATCTTCATCTTGTGAACACGACGGAATTTGGTTCTTTTTGGTTGTAACATAATCTTTTAGATGTTAGATGTTAGATGTTAGATGTTAGATAATTTTAAATCAGTTCTTGTAACGGAAGTTCTAATTTCTAATTTCTCGTTTCTAACTTCTGATTAATTATTGTTATTGTTTCTTCTTGGTCTTCTTTCGCCTCTTTCAGCTCTCTCTCCTCTGTCGCTTCTTCCGCCCTGAGATTTTTTCTGCTGCTGGCCTACAAGTGGTGTAAGTTCTCTTTTACCGTAAACTTCACCCTTCATGATCCATACCTTCACACCAAGTTTACCATACTGTGTCAAAGCTTCGCCGATGTGATAATCGATATCAGCTCTGAAGGTGGACAATGGAATTCTTCCTTCTTTGAAAGATTCGCTTCTTGCCATCTCTGCCCCGTTCAAACGTCCGGATACCATTACTTTGATACCTTCAGCGCCCATTCTCATCGTAGAAGCCATTGCCATCTTTACAGCTCTTCTGTAAGAGATTCTGTTTTCGATCTGTTTTGCAATGCTGTCTGCTACTAAAACTGCATCAAGCTCAGGTCTCTTGATTTCGAAAATGTTGATCTGAACATCCTTACCGGTAAGTTTCTTCAACTCTTCTTTTAATTTATCAACTTCCTGTCCGCCTTTACCGATGATCAATCCCGGTCTTGCAGTAGTGATGGTTACGGTTACTAACTTCAGAGTTCTTTCGATAAAAATTCTGGAAACTCCGCCTTTAGATAATCTAGCTTCAAGGTATCTTCTGATTTTGTAGTCTTCCGCGATTCTGTCTCCATAATCGTTTCCGCCAAACCAGTTAGAATCCCATCCTCTGATGATACCTAATCTGTTACCAATTGGATTTGTCTTCTGTCCCATACCTTGAATTAATTTTCTTTATTACCTAGGATTAGTGTAACGTGGTTTGACCTTTTTCTGATTCTGTAACCTCTACCCTGCGGTGCTGGTCTCAGTCTCTTCAATTGTCTTGCACTGTCTACATATATTTCTTTTACGATAAGGTTTGCTTCTTCGATATCCGCACCTTCGTTTTTCGCCTGCCAGTTTGCCATAGCGGAAAGAAGGAGCTTCTCTAATTTGTTTGAAGCTTCTTTCTTAGAATATTTAAGAATGTAAAGCGCCTTATCTACGTTTTCTCCTCTGATGATATCAGCAACAAGCCTCATTTTTCTAGGAGAAGAAGGGCAGTCGTTCAGACGGGCTTTTACCACGTCTCTGTTTGCTTCTTTTCTGGCGATTGCGCTATCCTGTTTTCTTGATCCCATAATGATTATCTGCTTCCTTTATTTTTGTTACCACCGTGACCTCTGAAAGATCTTGTCGGAGAAAATTCGCCTAACTTGTGACCTACCATGTTTTCTGTAACGTATACAGGAATAAAAGATTTTCCGTTGTGTACTGCGATGGTTTGTCCTACGAAGTCCGGAGAGATCATTGATGCTCTGGACCAAGTTTTAATTACTGTCTTTTTACCAGACTCTACATTTGCCTGAACCTTCTTATCTAAAGTATGATGAATGAATGGTCCTTTTTTAAGTGATCTTGCCATAATTATTTTCTTTTAGATACGATGTAACGGTTAGACACTTTATTTTTCTTTCTGGTTTTGTAACCTTTAGCCGGTTTACCGTTTCTAGATCTTGGGTGACCTCCTGATGAACGACCTTCACCACCACCCATTGGGTGATCAACCGGGTTCATTACTACCGCTCTTGTTCTTGGCCTTCTGCCCAACCATCTGCTTCTACCTGCTTTACCTGAAACAGTAAGCTGGTGGTCTGAGTTGGATACAGAACCAATCATAGCGATACATTCCGTAAGGATCATTCTGGATTCACCTGAAGGTAATTTCACGATTGCGTATTTACCGTCTCTTGAAGTCAACTGAGCTGAAGAACCTGCAGATCTTGCTAAAATGGCACCTTGTCCAGGCTTCATTTCGATACACGAGATTACAGTACCCAACGGAATGTTTTTCAGTTTCATTGCGTTACCTACGTTTGGTTCAGCAGTTTCAGAAGAGATTACTTTCTGGTCTACTTTAATACCGTTTGGAGCGATGATGTATCTCTTCTCTCCGTCCGCATATTCTAATAGAGCGATGAAAGCAGTTCTGTTTGGATCGTACTCTACAGTTTTTACCGTAGCTTCAACATCGAATTTATTTCTCTTGAAGTCGATAATTCTGTATTTCTTTTTGTGTCCACCTCCGGTGTAACGCATGGTCATTTTACCAGTTTGGTTACGTCCACCTGACTTTTTAATACCAACCGTGAGGGATTTCTCCGGCTTGTTGGTAGTAATTTCCTCAAAGTTGTTTACAACTCTGAATCTCTGTCCCGGGGTGATAGGTTTTAATTTTCTAACAGACATTACTATTGTTTATATTATTATTTGTTCAAAGTTCAATATTCAACGTTTCAAGTTGAATTATACTGAAAAGATGTCGATTACTTCTCCTTCTGCAAGGGTAACCACTGCTTTTTTCAGTTTGTTGGTCTTACCAACCTGAAGTCCTTTTTTAGTATACTTCGCAGAAACCTTAGGCGCATAAATCATGGTTCTAACGTCTGCTACTTTAACACCGTAAGCTTCTTCTACCGCGTTCTTGATCTGGATTTTATTCGCTTTGGTATCTACCAAGAAAGAATAAGCACCGCGGAGATCCGTAAGGTAGTTGGCTTTTTCTGAAATTACTGGTTTAATAATAACTGACATGATTTATTTCTTTAGATTTTCCTGGAATTTTTCTACTGCACCTTCGAAGAAAACAATCTCACCAGCGTTTACTAGATCGTATGAGCTGATCTCGTTGTAGTTCAACACTCTTGTCTTAGGCAAGTTTCTTGAAGATAAATATACATTCTTATTAGCTTCCGGAAGGATGAACAATGATTTTTTGCCGTTCAGTTCCAATGCGTTCAATACGCTGATGAAATCTTTTGTTTTAGGCGCGTTCAGGCTCATATCTTCTAATACTCTGATGCTGTTGTCTCTCATCTTTTGAGAAAGCACAGATTTTTTGGCTAATCTCTTAAGCGCTTTGTTCAGCTTGAATCTGTAGTCTCTTGGCTTAGGACCGAATACTCTACCCCCGCCTTTGAATACCGGAGACTTGATATCCCCGTATCTTGCAGAACCAGAACCTTTTTGCTTCTTAAGTTTCTTGGTAGAAGCGGTGATTTCGCTTCTTTCTTTTGATTTATGAGTTCCCTGTCTTTGTGCAGCCAGGTACTGTTTCACTTCTAGGTAAACCGCGTGTTGGTTTGGCTCGATTCCGAAAACTGAGTCATCGAAAGTAACTTTTCTCCCGGTTTCTTTTCCTGTGTTGTTTAATACTACTAGTTCCATCTTCTTACAATTACATATGAATTTTTAGCTCCCGGAACAGCACCTTTTACTACTAAAAGATTTTGTTCTTCATCTACCTTTAACACCTGAAGGTTCTGCACAGTTACCTGTTTACCGCCCATTCTGCCGGCCATACGAAGACCTTTGAAAACTCTTGAAGGGTCAGATCCCGCACCGATTGAACCCGGAGCTCTTAATCTGTTGTGCTGACCGTGCGTCTGCTGCATTACACCTCCAAAGTTGTGTCTTTTTACAACACCCTGGAAACCTTTACCTTTAGATGTTCCTGTTACGTCAACATATTCTCCTTCAGAGAAAAGGTCAACTTTTACTTCATCTCCTACTTTCAAATGATCAAATCCGTGGTGGAATTCAACCAATTTAGCTTTAGGAGCAGAACCAGCCTTCTTGAAGTGGCCGGCCAACGCTTTACCAACGTTCTTCTCACTCTTGTCATCGAAACCCAACTGAAAGCCTACATAGCCATCGTTTTCTACGGTTCTGACCTGTAAAACCGAGCATGGACCAGCCTGAATAACCGTACAAGGAATATTCTTCCCGTTTTCGTCAAACAGAGAGGTCATACCGATTTTTTTACCAATAATACCTGACATTATTTAATATATAGTTGTTGTTACACTTGTTTCATCTTGGTTTTGAAGTCATTTCTACATCACAGTTAGGCACACTTCGCCCCTAAAATGAGTGTGCAAATTTAGGAATAATTTCTGAACTGGCAAATAATGTTTAGAAAATATTTTGATTTTTAAAGGCTTACGGAATTTTTATAAATTTAACCGATGAAAAAAATATTTCTGCTTCTTTCTCTTTCCATTCTTTTCTCCTGCAAGGAAGAAAACCACCCCTACACTTTCTACTACTGGAAAACCAAACTCGCCCTAAACGCAATAGAAAACAGGGCTTTAGAAAAAGCTGCGACACCTTATATATATGTCCGGTTTTTTGATGTGGATAAAGTTGGCGCAAAGTTTCAGCCGGTAGCGGTGATCACCAAGGACAACACTTTCAAAACCGCCAAACAGACTGTTCCGGTGATTTTCATTACCAACCGCACATTTTTAAATATCAAACCGGAAGAAATTACTTTTCTCGCCAAAAGCATTTCAGATCTAATTGAGAAAAAGAAATCCGATTATCAATTAAAAACCAGCAACGAAATCCAGATCGACTGCGACTGGACCGCAGGAACGCGCGATGATTATTTTAGATTTTTGAATGAACTAAAGAAAACTTCGGGAAAAGAAATAACTTCCACGCTGCGGCTTCACCAGGTGCGCGACCGAAAAGTGATGGGCGTGCCGCCGGTTTCAAAAGTTTACCTGATGTGCTACTCCACGTCTTCACCGTTGGAAAATTCTGACAAAAATTCAATTCTGGATGTTCCGCTGCTAAAAAACTATCTATCAAAACTGGAAAACTATCCAATAAATAATATCGCAGTGGCGTTACCCATTTATTCGTGGGGAATTGTCACCAACCACGCCGGGAAGCATAAGCTGATCAATGCGCTTTCAAAAAAGGATTTGGAACGCCGGGAGTTTAAAAAAATCACTGAAAATGAAATTGAAATTCAGAACGACGGCTTCTATTTTGGAAATTTCCTTAACAAAGGTTTCAGGATAAAGGTCGAGGAAATATCTGAAGATCAGCTAAAAGAGGTCATAAAGTTCCTGGATAAAAAAATTAAGAATTATGAAATAGTTTATTATCAGCTTGATAGTAAATTTGTTGATCGAATATTGTAACAAAGGAACAAAAACATAACAATGAAAATAATTCTGTTTTCAGCCGCTGTCATCTTGCTTTACAGCCAAAATTCAAAAGCCTGTGGGTGGTACGATCCGGATTATGAATATTTCAACCTGTTTACCCAATCAATTATAAAAGATAAAACTTATCTGCCGTTTCTGCTCACCTACTCCAACCGCTTCTATGGGCACGAGCATTATGAAATTCCGGACGAGAATATAGAAACCTGGCAGAAATTCTTTGGTAATAAATTAAATTACCAGGAAACCAAAAACCTGATTTACAAAATTCCGATGAGCGACCTGAATGCTTATAAAAAAGGAAACTCAACTAACCCGATCCTCGCTAAATTAGGCACATACCAAAATAATCACGAGGCTATAGATTATCTGATTGAGGCAAAATATCTGGAACCTTATATGCAGATTAATTACGTGGAAAGCCCGGATTCGTTTTACTACCGCGAAAATGAAAATCCAAAAAATGCCACACAGCTGGATTATAATAAAACAGTTTCCGCACTGACCTCGCTTTACAATGCGGCAAAAAATCTTGAAATCAAGCTGCGGTACGGTTATCAGCTGGTTCGTTTTAATCATTATACCCGAAATTATCCGCAGGCTGTGGAAGCCTTTTCGAAATACGTGGAACCGCTCAATGTAAAAAGCTCGCCTTACTTCTGGGCTCTGGATCAACTGGCTGGTGCGCAGCGAGGGCTGAACAAGGGTAAGGAAGCCAACTGGAATTTCTTTAAAGTTTTCATGAACAGCAAAAGCCGCCGCGAAAGTGCATTCACCTCTATGAAACTTTCGGACAGCGCTTCATTCAAAAATATAATGGATCTGTCAAAAACTCCCGAAGAAAAAAACATGGCCTATTTTCTTCTGGCGTACGACGGTTTCAACAATCCGCTCCCGATGATGGAGAAAATGCATGAAGTGGACCCTAACTCGGAAATGCTAAAGGTGATGGCGGCAAGAGCCATCAACCAACTGGAAAGAAGTTATCTGAAGGTTTATTATCCCACTGAAGACACTTCTCAAAATCAAACCGTTGAGGATAAAAACTCAACAGCGCAAACTTCAGAAAATAAAGCTCCGGAAGCTAAAAATGAAAGTTTTTGGGATAAGATTTCAAACTTTTTCAAAAATCTTTTCGGTTCGAAAAAAGAGAACAAAGCCGGCGAAAGAACCAATAAACAAAGCGACAAAGACTTGCTGAATAACCCTAGAAGAATTCCTTTCTACACCGAAGATGAAGTAAAAGTTGACCTTTTCTCTGAAGGAGAATATGTTGACGTAACAGGA
>Ga0115848_100092_pt1 | contig 24326 bp, 47 predicted proteins | sample InSIn3gowninarea_FD_83862 | JGI IMG/M metagenome (GOLD analysis project Ga0115848, IMG submission 83862) | reverse complement strand
ATTCTGCAATATAAGAAGTTGAGCAAACTCATTGGGACATATGTTGAAACTTTGCCTAAAGCAGTTAACGCTGAGACGGGTAAACTTATGGCGAACTTCAACACTAATGGAGCGAAGACAGGTCGATTCAGTTCGGGTGGCGGCGGAATAAACCTTCAAAACCAACCAGGTGAAGCAAGGAAGCTATTTATTGCTGGTGAGGGAAGAGTGCTTTTAGGAGGAGACTGGTCGCAACAAGAGTATAGAGCTTTGGCGTACTTCTCGCAGGAGCCTAAATTACTAAAGTATTACTATGAAGGAAGAGACCTATATCAAGAAGTAGCAAGTGAAATATTTGGCGTTCCTAAAGAAGAGTGTGGAGATGGCTCGGCATTCAGAGACATGACTAAAGTTGTACTGCTCGCTATTGCATACGGCACAGGAGCGAATACATTAGCCGGACAGTTGGGTAAAACAAAGGGCGAGGCTCAGAAGATATTGAACGACTTCAAACGAAGTCATCCGACATTGAAAGCTTGGTTAGAGCACAATCAAGAATTTGTGCAGAGGCATGGATATGTGTGGATGGACGGCAAACAGCGCAAGAGACGCCTACCTGACGCATTAGACCGCAACAGTGACTTCTGGTACTCAGCAACGATAACGCAGTCAACAAACGCAGTAATTCAAGGAAGCGCAGCTATCCAGACTAAAGCAACAATGGTTGAGATGGATAAGTTGTGTAAGCGTAAGACTGCCGAAGGTAAAGGTGAGTGGAAGATCCTTGCACCGATTCATGACGAACTCATCATTGATGTACCTGACACAATTACTGAGGCAGACGTTCAGGATTTTGTGGATGTGATGGTTGAAACGTATAAATTCGGAGATGTGCCGAACAAAACAGATGTAGAGATGTACAGACGATGGGGTGTGCCAATCACGTTGGATGAATGGTTTAATAAAGAGGAGGCATCATAATGGAACGAACTGAGGATGAAATTGCAAATGAACTCGTGAATAGGGCAAGGGAACTTATGATAAAGAGAGATGAGACAGACTTAACGATAAACGCGGAATTTGGAGAGGTATTAATGACGGTAGACTTAAAAGCTGAAAGAAATGAAGAGGACTCAGAAAAATAGAGTGATAGCATACAAGGGGGTAATAAAGATGATTAGACAAGGCGATTTCGTATTCTGCCCGGATACCTATAGCATATATAAAGTATGGGTGGTTCTAGAAGAGACTCTTGTAGACTGTTCGGGAGTTATACGAAGTACAAAAGATTATAAGAAGTTAAGGATATAGGGTTGACTATCGGCGGATTTTGTGCTACAATGTTTATATACCTTAAATAAGAAAGAAGATGTAAATCATGTATAGGAAAATTAAGAAGTTAATAGAGACCAGACAGAACAGGAATATAGTGTTGGGACTTATGCATGACAGATTAGAAGTATTGGAGCAGATTCATATGGTTAGGAGAAAGTTAGGAACCTCTGCTGACATATACGAACTAGAGGAAGAGTTGCGCAGGATAGACAACAAAATATTAAAATGGAGGGTAAAGAAATGACTATCAATTTAAACGGTGTTGAGTTTTACTCGGCGCAAGAGGTAGATGCGAGAATCAGGGAGGCGTTATCCGGGAAATATAAAAAAGTAGATATGACGAATCTTCCGATTGGGACGCTCGTTAAAGTGGTCGACAATATAGCTGGACACGGACATGAAGTTGGAGAAATACTTCCAATCACGGAAGTAGGTGAGGAGGACGACAAACCCGCATACCGATTAGATGACAGGATTAGTGGTTGGGTAGCGGTAGAAGACATCGAATTCGTATCTTTCCCGGAAGAGGAAGAATCCACTTCTGGAAACGGTGATGCAGAAGATGACAAAGATGGCGGATTCGAGGTCGGGGATAAGGCCGAAGTAATAATCCCCCATTCGATGTTTAACGAAGGAGAAGAAATAGTAATCGTTAGACATAACAGTTGTGGCTCCACTTTAGCAAGAAATGCGTCAGGGGAAGAGTGGAACATTTCGGTTCACAATATAAAAAAGATTGACGAAGACGGCTCTGAAATCAAGGCGGGTGACATCGTAATCGCCACAGAAGATGAATTTGATATCACGGAAGGCTACGAGTATGAAATTAAAGAGCGCGAGTCAGGTACGCTGTACTTCCATGACGATGATGGAGACATTAGATACGTTAACGTTCACGAAGAAATTCTCCGTAAGAAGTCGGACAAAAGAGGCTTCAAGAAGGGTGATATCGTGTGCGTCAATGAGGAAATTACAGATTCCAGTGGCGATTCCATATGTCCTGGAGTTATAACAGAGTTCCTATTAGAAAGATGGGTACTATCCCCAAACGGATCAATCGTGGTGGTGGGGGACGGGGATATAGGCAAATTAACCCTAGTATGTCGGGCAGAAGACCGCATGGACAAATCGAAGGAGGACGAATAAGTGGAGAAACTACTAAAGGTAATATATGTCAATAAAGACGTCGTAATAACAGATAATTACCCTACAGGGGAATCTCGTTGGGGAGAGCACGAATGTCTCAATATCAGCGCAGTAGATGGAGACTCTACTAACGGATTTGTCAATGCGGTGTTTGTGTTCGACACTGATCCATGTTGTTGCGAAGATTTTGACGTTAGTTATGACGAACGTATTTTCGGAGAGCACCGCGTAGAAGCGATAGAGATATACGAGGAAGAATCAGAGGAATTTTTCGATATATACGGAGCAATGAAAGTTCTTGTCCATACCGGCGTAATGACATATGAGTGGCGCTGTTATAACGACCATAACGGCTATTACGGTCACTCCATAGACGTGGAAGTGACGGAAGATGGCGCTAAAACATTCGAATATAGCGAAATATATTAGGAGGACGATTAATATGAGTTTAGAAGTATTAAAGATGTTTATAGAAGAACGAGGTATCGCAGACGCAGCTATTGACGCAGGTGATCCGGAGGTTGACGAGCAAGTTGCTGCACTGAAGGACGGATTGGCGGAGATTGAACGGTTAGAAGAGGATGTAGAAACGTTAGACGCTCTCAGGGCGGCAGGCGTTGATAATTGGGAGGGATTCGATTTCGCTATGGACATTAAGAGGGGGTGACGCGTAATGGGAATCGATATACTAATATGCGACGAATGTGAACGAGGCTTCCCTGACGTAACTGACTACGAGTATTGCGGATGTGGAAGAGTATGGTGCGACGAAGAATGCGCTGAACTCGGCGGACTCCATAAAGAGTACGACGATGACGGCGATTATGATGGAGAGGGAACTTGTAAATACTGTCGTAAAGAGGACGCTACTGATTCAGAGATTCTTGGAGTTGCGATATACCTACTCGATAATATAAGTCGAGAAGAATTAGTCCGAGCTTATTTCGAGTTAGATGAATACGAAGATAATCCGAAGGAGGACGAATAAATGATTGGTGAAACGATATATGTCGTCGTAGTCGATATGTTCGAACCTGAGATGGGGCCGACATATTGCGAATGCTGTGGGCCAGAAACAGAATATGTTCCGGCAGGCTCCGAAGTTGACAGCGTACATGCTTCGGAAGAGAGTGCTCAACGGCGCATGAGAGCGATTATTATGTTTGGAGACTTCACCAAATACGATGGATATGACGTCCATACATCTCGTATTGAACGCAAGGTAATCGAAGATAATCCAAAGGAGGACGATTAATATGGGAAAAGTGTTAGTTGAGATTTTCTTTACTTACGGTAAAAGAGACGGAGAAGAGCTGGGAGAGGATTTCGTTGAGACGGACTCAAGGGAGCTTAGAGAAGGGGTTCTCGAAGAATGGGCGTCCAATAGCTTGTATATAGACGGTGATGTAGAATCCTTTAAAAAAGGCTCCGTAGACAGTTTGTATGTAGATAGAGACGGAGGAGATTGGGACGATCCTACGGGAGTGGAGATTGTACTCACTTCGTATAGCCAAAAGAGAGAAGAAATTGAAAGAGAATATAGCGCCAACTTAGAAAAACTGAATAGACAATTCAAAATGGAGGACGAATAAATGACACTAGAATCAATCGACATTAAGATTCTCGACGAAAGAGCTACGATACCTACACGCAGCCATTCAACGGACGCCGGCTTAGACTTATATGCGAGTGAGAGCGTGTGGGTAGATGAAGGAACGCTAATTTCAACGGGTATTGCGGTAGATATCCCGCCCGGATTTGAAGGAACCGTACGGCCAAGAAGTGGATTGACAAGCAGAACAGGATTACGGGTGCAGTTAGGAACCGTGGACTCTGGATATAACGGAGAGATAAAGGTTATTGCGGATTACCTGCCTCAAGGTGACGTCGGAGACCAATTATATCCGGTATCTACTGGAGATAAAATTGCGCAGCTCGTACTTTCTCCTATTGAAACTCCGGCAGTGAACGTTGTTAAGGATTTCGATGGTGAGACGGAACGCGGGGAAAATGGATTTGGATCGACTGACAACCCTAAGCAAAGAGCGAAAGAGGCCGAGCAGTTCTTTTCAGGAATGCACGGCGGATGGTAAATAAAAATAGAGGAGCCGATTGAATGAGTCACGCAATTGAATTGACTAAGCAGATAAACGCATTTCACAGATTTCCAAACCTATACGATGATGAGCTAGATATATGGCTCCATCAATCATATGCAAAGGTAATGTCTGAAGGAAAGAACGTAAATTGGTCTAGTAAGTATTTTAGTCCGTCAAGTGCGGATTCATGTCCAAGGGAACTTTGGCATAAGGTGCAAAAGCATAAGAAAGATAAACAAGAATGGCAACCGCATCAGCGTCGATGGGTAGAAATTGGTACCGGGATAGGGGATATGATTCAGAGGGAATTATTGCTTATGGGAAGGCATTATAAAAAGTTCTTAAAAGAAGACCCTAAATACACAGTAGGTATGGTGGACGGCCTTCCAGCATTCGAAGACTTCATCTTTAAGCAACATAAAATTAAACATAATGGAGAAGAGTTTAGCATACTCGGAACTAGCGATGGCATACTAACGCCTTCTGACGGCTCTAAACCGATAGGATTAGAAATTAAGTCCAAGCAGCAAACTCCGAGTAAGACATCTCTAACAGCTATGAAATCACCACAGGAGGCTCACATAAAGCAAGTTATCTGCTACTCTATTATGTATGATCTTGAGGATTATGTAATAATGTATGTGAATACATCTCATAAGGCATGGGACATGGACGAGGAGGACTTCACTAAAACACCCGACATTAGATTGTTTGACGTTAAAGTGACGGACGAAGACAAGAATGACATCCTCGACTTCTTTGCAGATATTGTACGAAGGGTTAGAGAGAACGACCCGCCATTGCCCGATCTGACTAAATGGAGATTCAATAACTATAAGGATAAGATTAGTCAAACGATTACAGATGATGAGATTAAAAGACTTGAAATGGTATGCGAGTTTCTTCAAGGAAGTAGAGATATACAGCCATGGATGAAGCCTCAGATTGAATATGCCTTAAACGATATAAAACGAAGGAGTGGACGCCTATGAACGTAGAAGATATTAACAAGACGCCAAAGGAATTGGAAATGGAAGCGTTCGATGCGTTATACGACGCTTCCCTATCGGTCGAGGAAGCTGCATACACGTTCACTAACCGTGTGATGAGCGCTGACTCTTCGGAAGACATTACGGAATCAATCAACGCCGTTATTGACGCTTTGATGGATGAAGCTAAGCCAGCATACGAGAAATGGCGAGAGATTGACCTTCAAAGGGAGGAAGAATAAATGTCGAATCAAGTATATCTAGTTTACGCGGATAACGGAGAAGAGGACGGTTACGATTATTACGACTGGTTAAACAGCGTACATTTAACGGAAGAGTCCGCTAGGAGACATATCCTTGAGACCGGTATTCCCAGAGCAAAAAACGCAATATTCCTTGATAGCGATAGGTTTGACGGGAAAGTAATTACGATTTACACGGCGCCTAAAGAAATTCCAGTCTATTCAGATGAGTGGCGTCCAGGATGTAACGCAGCATTAAGAATCGAGAAGTGGGAGGTCTATGAATGAACTACGTAGGAGCGGACTTATCCTTCGCCAAAAGTGGGCTAGCCGTCATTAGTGTCAAAGACCGTAAGCCTTCCGTTAAACTAGCGTACCTCATCGTATCTGACACGAAGAAGTCCGCCACAGAACGTATTGACGATACAGTCACGGAGATTAAATACGTGTCAGCGAAAGTGGACGCCGAGGTACTCGCTAAAGAAGCGTCAATAATCCGCCAAGTATCGACAGCCACTCCGGTTATTAAGACGCACGCTGTATTCGAGCATGAATTGGCGGACAAGTATCGACTGGATGACGTTTCAAACTCGACAGTGAAAGCGTGGGCTAGAACGGTTACGGGATCGGATGGTAAACGGAAGGACAAGGAGATGGTCGCTGAGGCGGTACTCGCATATTACGGCAATGATTTGAGGGATAAGCTGTATACGCCAAGAGGACGATTGCTTGACGATGTTGCCGATGCTATTGCGCTTATGACGTTATGGTTGGAGAAAGAGGGAATAATTCCCACTAAATTTAAGCGAAAGAAGGCGAAGTAAATGGACGAAGAAAGTTGGATGATTGATGGCGTCAATTATTGGGAGAACGCCGACTGTCCGAGAGATTACTTGGAGAATGCCCTTATCAAATTATTAATGTTCGTTGAAGGTGTGGAGGATGTTGCGGAGCAATTTAGCAATATGCCCGATGAAGAATTGCGACGTGAAGTGGGATTTTACGAATACGTAAGTGATAAATAAGGAGGTGTGAGGCAATGCACGGAACACTAAGTAGAATTGTAAGTAAAGTGGATGATTATCTATGGAGAAATAAAAACAACCATGAGCAGGAAATGGCACAGGATGAGTTCGTTGAATTCGTCGAGCATCTAATGGAAGAGACAAAGGACTTATGCATTGAGAATAAGATGCTTAGAGATGACTTAGGAAAACTGGAGCTAGAAGGCGGATACTATGAGGATAAACTTCGTGAGCTAGAGTATGAATTAGAGTATGTGAAAGGGGAGATGTGGTAGTGAAAAACTTTATTCTTAATTTTGTAGCGAGTGTTATATTCGGAGCTTTTGCGTTTGTTGGCGCAGGAGCTATAGGGATTCTCATAGGTTTCTTTATAAGTGCTTTCACAACAGTGGATGTGTTTATGAATGCAATGATATTCGGATTATATTCGTTTATCGCGATGACTACTATGGCACTGTATATAAGTATGAGTGGGTTTAAAGTGGCGAGGCAAAGAATGACTGAAGAGGAATATAAGAAATATTTCGATGAATAATGCTAAAAACACTTGACAAGCTGAGTAATCTATGGTATAATGGAGGCTCAGCAAAAATAAGAATGGGGATGAGATGAAATGTACGGAATTTATTTAAAGAAAGATGATGGGAATTACAAACGGGTCGCGTATTCACAGACTAAAGAAGAAGCGAAAAGAGTTAAAGGGTTAGTAGAAGTAGAGAATCCTGATGGGAAGTATATTGTAGAAAAATTGAAATGGTAAATAATAAGGGAGGTGCTGTATGACAACAGCAATATTAGCAATCATTGGAACGGTATTTACCGCTACAGGAGTATTTATCTCGATTCTAGGAAAGTATAAAGTGGCAATGTATCCATACGCCTTTGCTGCGATAGTGTGGACGGTTGTTGCGACAATAAACATTGGAGACGGGTCGTACATTTCAGCGTCGGTGCAGATATTCAATGCGTCATTATCCGGGATATTAGCAGTATTAATGAATGATATGAGAAAAAAGTGAAGGGAGTAAGATTATTGATAACTCAGATTAAGAAAAGAGACGGAGAAATCGTTAACTATGATCCAAGAAAGATTTTTAGCGCCATAGAAAAGGCAGCCAACGAAACTATTGGCGGTATAGAACTAGAACCTTTGCATAAGGTGATAGACGAAGTTGAAGAAGGAATTGAGAAAACGGAAGGTATAGTGACTGTGGAGTGTATCCAAGATTTAGTGGAGGACGCTTTACTAAACAATCAATATACGTCTGTGGCGAAGGCGTATATACAATACAGAGAGCGCCAAAGACAGAAGAGGAAGCGTGATTTATTCGAGAAGAGAGTCGCCATGAAGCCGTATGAGTATCCGGAATTCATGGAGTTTGGTGATGCGATTCGACACTCCTATTGGGTACACACGGAGTTTAACTTCACAAGTGATATTCAAGACTTCCATACGAAAGTTAAGACTCATGAGAAAACGGCTGTACAGAACAGTATGCTTGCTATTGCACAGGTGGAAGTGGCTGTAAAGACGTTCTGGGGCGACTTGTATCACAGGATGCCTAAGTATGAGTTAGGCGCTGTTGGAGCAGTGTTCAGCGAAAGTGAAGCTAGGCACGCAGAAGCCTATTCGCATCTATTGGAAATACTCGGACTTAATAATCAGTTCGAACGCATCCAAGACATTCCTGCGTTAAGGGAACGTGTGGACTATTTAACTAAGTCGGTATCATGGGCGAAGACAGGTGACGATAGGGACTACGTACTTTCAATGATATTATTCTCATTATTTATCGAGCATGTTTCGCTATTTAGTCAGTTTCTAATCATGATGTCGTTCAATAAACACAGGAACGTATTCAGCGGTCTTTCAAACGTCATAGAAGCCACGTCTAAGGAGGAACAGATTCACGGGCTGTTTGGTATTGATATAGTAAATACTCTTCGTGAGGAGCGTCCTGAGTGGTTTGACAGTGCAATGGAGGAGACAGTCTACAAAGCATGTGAAGAATCATATGAAGCAGAGAAAAAAGTGGTTGATTGGATATTCGAGGATGGTGAACTCGACTTCATGTCGAAACAGACCGTCCTTGAGTTCATAAAGAATCGACTTAACAACTCTTTGGAATCGATTGGCTACGATAAGATATTCGATGTTGACGCCAAGTTAGTGAGAGAGACGTCATGGTTCGATGATGAGGTTGTGGGAACTAAGCTGACGGACTTCCTAAATACGAGATCCATCAACTACACGAAGTTTACGCAGTCCATTACGGGAGAAACACTGTTCTCTCCGCTATCAGAAATAGAGCGAGAGGGTGCGTCGACTAAGGAGAAGGTTAACCAGATACTACGTATGAGAATGATTGAATTATAAATAAACGAAAAGAGGACGATATTTTTGGATAAGTTTTATTGGTTAAACGAACATTCACGATTAACATTAAAGCGCGGGTACTTGAGCGAAGGCGAGACGCCGGAACAGCGTATTAGAGACATCGCAGACAAGGCGCAAGAACTTCTAGGAATCGAAGGATTCAGCGATAAGTTTTACGACTATATGAGCCGAGGATTCTACTCGCTATCGAGTCCGGTGTGGTCTAACTTCGGTAAGAGACGAGGATTCAGTATTAGCTGCTTCGGAAGTAATATCGAAGATAACGTAGCAAGCCTTATCGATGCTGCTGGAGAGGTCGGAATGATGTCGAAGCATGGCGGGGGAACAAGCGGGTACTTCGGTAAGGTACGTCCAAGAGGCGCTGCCATATCCGACAATGGCGAGTCTAGTGGCGCTGTACACTTCATGGAACTGTTCGATCAGATGACGGATACCATTTCGCAAGGGTCGTCGCGTAGAGGTAGGTTCTCGCCATACCTTCCGGTCGACCACGGAGATATCCACGAGTTCCTTGAGATTGGGACGGAAGGGAACCCGATACAAGGCATGACTCATGGCGTCAACATTCCGAACTATTGGATGGAAGAGATGCTGAAAGGTGATAAAGAGAAGAGGGAGATATGGGCTAAGATACTGACCAGAAGAACTCAGTTGGGATATCCGTATATATTTTTCTCTGATAACGCCAATGACGGAACAGTTGACGTTTATAAAGATAAAGGATTACGCATTCAGAACTCGAATCTTTGCAGCGAAATTATGCTCCCAAACAACGAAGAGTGGTCGTTTGTGTGTAACTTATCGTCAATGAACCTGGAGCGATATGACGAATGGGTAGACACAGACGCTGTGGAGACGATGATATACTTCTTGGACGCAGTAATGTCCGAATTTATCACCGACCTGGAAGTTTTAAGAGATTCGGACGATACGGAGGACTACGCATCATTCAAGCATATGGAGAAGGCGTACAACTTCGCTAAGGCGAATCGTGCGTTAGGATTAGGCGTACTCGGATGGCACAGCTATCTCCAATCGAAGTTGATTCCGTTCGAGAGCGTTGAAGCCGACCAATTAAACGCTCAGATATTCGCAACCATTAAGAAGAGAGCGTATGATGCTTCGAAAGAAATGGCGGATAAATTCGGTGAGCCAGAGATTCTTGAAGGTTATGGAAGAAGGAACACAACCTTGATGGCCGTCGCACCTACAACTAGCTCATCATTCATTCTCGGACAAGTTTCTAAGTCAATCGAACCTTTCATGTCGAACTATTTCGTAGTAGACACGGCTAAAGCTAAGAAGACTATGATTAACGAGCACTTAGTAAATCTTCTGGAGTCTAAAGGAAAATATTCAGATGCTATCATGGAAGACATTCGTAATAACGATGGATCCGTTCAGCACTTAGACTTCCTTTCAGAAAGAGAGAAAGAAGTGTTTAAGACATACGGTGAGATTAATCAGTATAATATTATAGAGCAAGCATCAACAAGACAGCATTTCATCGACCAGGGACAGTCCCTTAATATTATGGTAAATCCGCAACAGATTACAGCCGAGCAGTTAAATGAGATACACTTATTTGCTTGGGCGAACGGCATTAAGAGTTTATACTATCAGCACGGTACCAATGCTGCTCAGCAGTTCAATTTAGATAAACTATGCATTAATTGTGAGGCATAATAACGTATGTAAAGGAGATGCGGTTGCGTATGATAATATCGCCAGCAGTTAACGCGACCTTCGCTACACACTCAGGGATGCATATATCTCCTGAGATGTGGAGGGAGGATTATGAAGAGGCGTTACTACAGATTGAGGAGCGACGAAAGCACTCTTTTCCCGGAATGCTCCTAGTAGAGGATACGTCGGAGAATACTCATGCTATAGATATCGGAGATATTGCGTACATTTATTGCGATGAAATAAGGGCTGGAGAGTATAGCACATATATGATGATGGAGGAAGATATATACGATGGCTATGACGACGACCAATGGCATTACTAAGACACTGCATAAAAACGTTCTACTGTACGGTTTAAGGGCGCATATGACTGAGGAACAAGAAGACATGGTAAACTCGATTTTAAATAATACAATAACATTCGTCAACGCCAAAGCAGGTGCAGGAAAGACGACTATTGCCGTTGCTATGGCGAAGTACCTTTGGGAACAAAAAGGCATGAAAATGACATATGTGTTCAGTCCTGTGGAAGAACGAGCAATGGGATTCAGACCCGGAACACAAGAAGAGAAAGAAGTGGAGTATTTACAGCCTTTATTTGATGCCTTAATAGAGGTGGGCGAACAGCAACCTATGTTATTGTTAGAGAATGATGGTAATGAGGAAGGTATGAAAAGTGGCAAAACTTGGATTGATGCAAAGTCTCATATATTCGCAAGGGGAACAAATCTGAAGGATAGAGTTGTTATAGTAGAGGAATCTCAGAATTTCACTAGAGGCGATCTTAAAAAGTTATTGACAAGGATACATGATTCGTGTATAGTGATTGTTATAGGGCATACAGGCCAATGTGACTTGCCTGCTTCATCAACAAGCGGATTTGAGCCGTATATGAAACACTTTGAAGGAGAGCCGTATGCAGGAGTCGTCAAGCTCACGCATAACTTTAGAGGTGTGATAAGCACTAAAGCAGATGAATTAGGGTGGTAACGTTATTAAAATAGAAAAGGAGGACGAATGTATCAAGTATTTACCAAACGTATTAAAGACGGCTTTAGTCGGAATAGCATTATTAGTAGCGAGTTTCGTAGTGAGTGACGATAAGGCAGATGCGCAAACATTTAACGTAGAGACAACGTACTATACTGCTGATTGCTACGGTTGCATAGGAATTACAGCAGCAGGATATGACGTAAGAGGTACGGTCTATGCCGAAGGATATCGAGTAGTGGCGGTTGATCCGTGGTTGATACCGTTAGGCAGTATCCTTTACGTTGAGACTCCGTATGACTCATATTACGCAATAGCAGCAGACACTGGCGGAGATATTAATAATTATCGCATGGACGTTCTAGTCGGAAGTTATTACGAAGCTATACAGAAAGGACGCGTCCATTCAACGGTCACTGTAGTCGAATGGGCTGCGTACTAGGAGGGTTATACTATGACGGTGATATCAACGCACGCATACGCAATTGTTATAGCTAGAACGGTTAAAGACATGGAGTTCATGGATGCCATACACGAAGGAATCTATACAAACATGGATGAGGCGTATGATAAGTATTATGCAATAGTAGATTCATACGACATTGAGTCCGTTACAGACACATTCACAGGCGTAGCTTCAGCTTCAACAACTGTAGTTGAAGGATCATTGGTATCACACATTACAATATTTGAGTATCCGATACTTGTAGAGGAGGATTAATAATGGTGGCAATAGAAGAGCTAGGTTCAATTAGATTAAGTTATGCACATGAACTGGCTGATGGAGCAGAAGGAGACTTCCTTAACGACGTTGAGTCAGTCATGATAAACACAGAATCAGGTTGGATGGTTGTCATATCACAAGAGCTTGGAGAGTTTCATTTCTCATTAGACGTTATTGCAGCGTACAATATTCATGGAGTGGCTATTGAATACGCCGGTACCAACACTTAAGGAGGAGATTTAATGGGCGAAATAGAAATTCATTATCACGAATACTTCGGTGCAGATTCTGATAAAAGCAATATTTACGAGGTTAAGGCTGTATTGATAGATACGGATAACGAGCATCTGTCTGTTTTATACGGAGAGGACTGCGAATATTTTGTGAAGTTGGAAGACGTTAAGTGTGTTACTGCGAAAGGAGTCGAAATTACGTATGCTTAAACTTTTTACAACTCCAACCTGTGGCCAGTGTCCGATAGTTAAAAGCACGTTGGAGATAAACGAAATACCGTACGAAGAAATTGACGCTTCAGCTAATCCTCATGTGGCGGCTGAATATGGCGTTCAAGGAGCGCCAGCAATAGTTGTCAATGACGAAGAGAAGCACGTTGGAACAGGCGCTTGCTTGGCGTATCTAAACAGATAGGAGCGATTGAATGTTCATTCTAATTATTACTGATACACAGAAGAGGGCGGACGAAATAAACAAAACACTTCCTGAACCTGGAGTAGATTACAAAATATTGGCTGCTCGTAAGCGGACGCAATTGCTAGGGATTAACCACAACGGACAAAGACCAAACGTATTAATAGAGAAATACAACAGATTTGAGAATGCTGAAAAAGTGCATTATTGGAGGGAAAATGGTCTTAAGCCAATCCTAGACAAGAATTGCATAATAGTGTGAGGAGCGGATGTATGGAAGATTCGATATTATACTAAAGGAGGTGAGTATCTCTTGGATTACATCGAAGTGAATAAAAAATACACAGTAAGCCCTCTCCAGACTATCAACAAAGAGGTAATGGATGATTTTGGGATTAACAAAGAAATAGAAACAGTTAATATCCACTTGAAAATTCCTAAAAATTTCAGAACACTGTATATAACAGGTGAAAGTGGTAGCGGTAAAAGTACAATCCTAAAAGAGGTGTTCAAAGAAACAACTTACGACGACGATACCTTCTTAAAAACGCCTCTAATAGAGATGGGGTACGATGTTAAAGAGACTCTAAAAGTTTTAAATATGTTCGGTCTAGGAGATGCATCATTATTCGCGTTGAAGCCCACCCAATTATCCGACAGTCAAAAGAAGCGTGCGGAAATAGTCCGAATGGTATTAGACGGTAACAAAATAATAGTTATAGACGAGTTTCTAAGCACTTTAGACAGATTAACCGCAAAAAGCATATCCTACAACATCAAAAAGAACTTTGATTTTCTAGGAATTAAACTGGTTGTGGCTACAGCTCATACTGATTTGGAGGAATACCTAAAACCCGACGTGGTAGTTAAAGGAGAATCGTTTCCTAGTAGATTCACTGTAGAGGAGAAGGAACCTGACGAATACAAAGATAACCCTATAGCAAATAAAGTCACGCTACGTAAGGCTTCTAAAGAGGAGTACCGGGAGGAAGTTTTAGGAGAAATCCATTATAAAGGTAAATACTCCGGAGGCAGGCAGGAATACTTTTTCGCTGAGTTGTCAGATTCTGTAATAGGAGTTCTAGTAACTAATAACTTGATAAGTTCTGATACGAGGAGAATAAGTCGAGTCGTAGTTCACCCGACGTTCCGTGGTGTGGGAATAGCTCAAAAGTTAATAAAATATTGCATTGACTCAACCGACTCTAAAATAGACACCTTGGCGGCAATGGCTAAGTACAATCCGGTGTTCGAAAAGTCTGGGATGCGTAGAGTTGAGGACGTTAAAGTTAAATCCCCCACAGGGTTCAAGAAAAAGTTGAAGGAATTCGAGTTTAATACCGACCTATGGGGAGACCTTGAATATTGCGTAGATTTTAGCTCGGACAAAGATTTCAGGGAAGCTGTATCGATATTCGCGGACAAGACTAACAAGATTATACAGCCTGGCGGAAAATCCATTTCTGTTGAGGATAGGAGAAGTATGATTAAAGAGAGTTCTCAGACGTGTGGAAGAGTCGTATGGAATTTTCGTGAGAGGGTTATGGCTAAATACGTATCCGAGTAACTGTATCGCCACTATACTATAATCGAGGTAATTAACGCATGATTAGTTTTAAGATTGTATGAATATAACAAACGAATAGGGGACGAGTAGATGGAATATAAAAAGACAACAGACGGGTGCCTGTACGACTCACTCGATAAAGACGACGTATTAGTGGCGAAATATCCCGGATTTGAAGACGATAAAGAAACGAAAGAGGACGATATTATGGGTACTGTTTACCTTGCTGGGGACATTTTAAGTGAAGGAGCACGTATGAGACGTGCTTGGGAAGCGAGTCAACTCCGCTCCCTTGGCGCCAATCTGTACGTACCGCACGAAGACAAGTCAATTAACGATAAGGCTAACGCAGTTCAAGAAGGATTGGCTGAGCGTATTGTAGAGAATGATACGCAAGGTATTATCGACAGTGACGTTATAGTCATTGATGCGCATGAGAACGGTAAGGGAACGCTAGTAGAACTCGGACAGATTAAAGGTATGAGAGATTTGGCTATTATTCTACGTAACTCAATCCTATACCAAAGCGCCAATAAAGCTGACGAGACGATTCTTAACGAAGCTCTGGACATTATAGACAACGTACTAGACAAGAAAGTTTACGCACACAACACGGACATACGCAGAGAGAACTCTAAGCCTCAAGCCGGAGACAGGCGTGAGTATGCTCCGAACCAGTACGTATACGGTACGGTCTTAGAGCTTACGGAAGGCAAAGGGTTCTTCGATTGGGACGAAATTGAGGAGGAGCTGAAGACAGATGGCTGACTTCCTTATGCTGTATATAGAAGTGCTAGGGATTATAATAACTACAACAATTGTAGTTGTGGGTCTTTTTGTCGGAGTTATATATGCCTACGTGACGCTAGAAGAAAAGCTATCTGAGGATTGGGCTATGGGCGGAATCGCCTTAATAATACTTATCCTCTTGTCTATTTTAATATCTTTTCTAATATACTTCGGAGGTGTTTCGCCATAAAAACACATAAACTCGCACTTTTAACTGATGACGGATGCCTTGCTAGCTTACTTGCAAGAAGTTGGGCGGATAGGCAGGATGGTGTGGTGGATATTGAAATTGTTGCTTTGGAAGAAGTGCCTGATGTCGCTAAAATATACGGTGTTGAGAGATGTCCGACGTTGTTGAGAATTGGCGACTATGGATTAATCACTAAGATTACAGGATTTAATAAACGGATGTATGATGAACTATTGGAGGAGATTATATATGAGAAAGCCTAAAGTTGGAGATATTATTTTTGTTACGGAGTATTACGATGAGTTTAACAATTGCTTGGTTTCTACCGACGATTCACCTGATTTAGCTACCATTGTACGTGTTTATGCAGACCATTTCTATGCTAAAAGTTCTTCATATGGCGTATTATATCAGATACTTGATGATACGGTATTCGATGACCCATTAGAGGATGATTGGTATTATGCATTGCCTGAGCAAAATGAGGAGGAATCGTATTTAGACGAAGAGATTAGCGCAGCACGTGCACAATCTCCCGTATATGTTCCTCAGTCTTACTCAGATTATAACACCTCATCTGGTGGAGGAAAGACGCTTAAAGATTATACTGGCGTAAGCATTACGGAGGATTCTCTAGGCTTTAAATCATCTTTCGACAAAGCTATAGAGGGAATCACACCGACAACCTTAAACTTCCACAATAATGGAGCGCCTAAGCCTGATGAAGTTAATCATCCGTCACATTACACTAACGGTAACATAGAGACCATTAAGATGATTGAGGAGATTACACAAGGTTACTCAGACGGTTTTGTAGCTCATTGTGTCGGCACTGCTGTCAAGTACCTCAGTCGCTCACCATTCAAGCATGAAGACCCGACAACTGACCTTCATAAAGCAGCTAAGTATCTTGAGTTTGCGATAAGCCATATGGTTGAGATAGATTCAGCGGATGATGCCAATGAACGATGAGATATATCCAAAGGAAGGTATAAAACAGGCGTTAGAGTATTACGATATTCTGACGCTTGACCTTGTTCATAGAGACGATTTAACATATGAGTTATATGAGTTGATTCATGAAGCCTTTGACGTGGCTCTGGAAGATAGAGAGAGGCACGTGCTATTCTTTATGTATATGTATCCTTATAACATTAATGACCCTGTACAAGGCTGTATGGACATTATAGGCATTTCTGAAAAAACAGTATACAGACACGCAAGTAAAGGTATTGATAAATTGCATCGTTATATGAATGGGTGGGATGAGTGATGGATGCTCCGAGAGATGATTACGATAATATAATTGATAGATTATTCGATAATATAATGGATGGAGATAGGTACAAAGACCATGAGACTAGAGTTAATGAAGCTAGACAGGTTGTTGATGAGCACTACAATACTAGAGGGCGCCATTTAAACGGTACTCAGCTGGAACGTTTAGCGTCATACATCGTTAAAAGGGATTTATGGCGCCGTAAAGGGCAGAAAGTAGACCCAAGCCTTGAATATGATTATTTATCTGATAGGCAATGGGAGCAACGTGTAGATAGGCGTGAGGCTTCCTTTGATATGGCGGGTACATTCGATACTAATAAGATAGACCAAGTTGTTAAAACAAGAATGGGGCGCATAGCAATGGAGTTAAAGGTCGGTAGGATTAAGTAATTTATATAGGGGGCACCTTCTCGGAATTAGACCGGGGCGGTGCCTCTTTTTTATTTTCATAAGAGAGGAGGTATTTTTTCTCCGGGAGAGGGTTCCGGGGAGCGGGAGGCGGAGGGGGGGGGGAGTCTTTTATAAACGACACCCACCATTTAAAATAACTTTTTTCTCATTTTGCGGTCATTGCTATTATTGAATACTCCTGTAGACGCACATACTTCGATGGTAGCGCCTATATACGTACATATGACCGTTACCACCAATTCATATAAACAACACCACATGCGCCATCCTGACGCTTCCTAGACGTATTGAAGGACGCTCTATCGGAGGACTATAGGACATTCTTGTAAATCCTCTAACAGCATCGCTAAAACTACGCCTATGTATTCGTTTGAAGGGCATATGCGGTCGATAATTAAGCAAGATACCGATAGTTGTACGCAAATAGACGCTAACATGCCTGTAAATGGCTCTGTCAGCGTCTATTAATGCGGTAAATGCGTTATATAGGTGAGGATTATCGATGATTTACTTATTTTGCAGTTGGGAATACGTAATAAAATCCTCACATTATAGGTACTTAATCTTTCATGGAGGATATATGATGAGGATTTTCTATGCTTTATTTATTTTGGGTTATGTATTTAAGTGGGATTACTCGTACCTACAGTATATAGTGGGGATTTTCGACTTTTATATATTTTGCAAATTGACTTTTTTCAACTTTATCTCGAACTCCAAAGTGTAATGTTACACCCCGAACATATGTTCTACAGGTCTCTGGGGATTTTCGGCTTTTTATATATTTTGCAAATCGGCTTTTTTCATCTTTTCCCCGAATTCCAAAGTGTATTATTTCATCCCGAACACGTGTCCTATTGTGTAAAATTACACCTCCTTTCTGATTTCTAGTTCCTTCTATATAAGCAATTAAAACATGTTTTATAAATTCTTTATATTTTAGTGTTGACAATTGATAAAAGTATATGCTATGATTAAGTCATTCAAATAAAGGAGCTGATTTATATGGAACAAACAAAAAATATTACAAATGCTATCGAGGAACTTATAACTTCAGATGTATCAACAAACCAGATTGCACGTGAGACTATTCTAAACATTGCAACTGTTTCGAGATTACGTAATGGTAAAATAGAAGTTGATAATATGACTTGGCAGAACATTCGAGCATTATATAAGTATGCGCACCAACAACTTAAACTATAGCATAAAACGACCGTCTTGAAAATATTTAATAAAAACAATTGACAAACGTAAATGGCTATGGTATAGTTAAGACAGTTAGAAAATCAAAACGAAAAGGAATGATTATAATGAATAGAGAGAAGTTTAATAAAGAAATGTTGAGGTTACTCAAAGGCAAAGGTACAGAAACGTTTATTGATTATGTTGAGGGTTTAGGGTTTACAATAGATGAGGTTAGTGAATATAGCGAGCAAGGTTATCCACTAATTGAATACAAAGGCAGGCAGCTAGTAATTAGTAGAGATAGATCAAATAGAACTAGGTTATTCACACCTTACTCTTCAATATCAGACTATAGGAGATTAAAGCACGTTGATTTTTATAGGTATTTTGAAAAGATTAAACACTCAAGAGAAGAAGTTGATAGAAAAAATAGTGAAATGATTAGTAGAAGTTATGCTTTAGATAAAGTACGATTTAATCAGAGGCAAATAAAAGAGATTAAAGAAAAGATTGAAGCCTTAGAGAAAGAAGTAGAGTATTACAAAGAGGATACTTCAAATATAAAAAGACAGTACAAAAAAGAATTAATAAATGCTATTGACAATCGTAAATAACCATGCTATAATGAATTTAACAACTTAAAGGAGATGTTTATATATGAAACACATTAAAACTATTGAGACGCTTTATAACAAGGCTATGGAACGATACCACAATTCCCCACGACTTTACGAGCATGAGGGCGGGAAAATAGGAGAGGCTAATCTTAATGGACGTATGCGCTTTATGTTCGGCGGTGTAGGCGAATTAAGAGAAAAATATAACGTCACTGTTATGGACGTAGAAGGCAAGCCACGTGTATACTTACGTCATTGGGGAACCCCAACGCTCACGGTTCAGATAGACACCAAAGAGATTTTACACTTGTATGGCGAATCTGTAAGTGACCGTGACTCGATCAATACACTACTATATGAGTTAGATATAGAGGCCGGCTGCCGTTTCTTCCCTTCTACAGGCGACTTTGTATATGAAAGTAAAGGCTTATCAATCACTGTTTAATTAGTTGCTAGACCGTATCAACTTAGCGGTTATACGGTCAATGGAATTAATTAAGAGCCTTTGAAAGTTTTTATAAAAAGGTATTGACAATAGTAAACTTATGATGTATAATAGTAATTAAGAGTTAAGGAAAGATAAAATAACGAATTTAAAGGAGAATGTAAAATGAAGTATTATGAATTGGTTTTGAATAAAGGTTTTGAAAGTATTGTAATTAATGAAAACGGAGAAGTGGTTTCAAGGCTAGGTACTGTACAAGGAGATATGCACAATATGTCGGGTAAATGGAAAGTTACCGGATTATGGTGTAAAAAACCTTTTGGGCACGTTGGTTTTATACCTTTCAGTGTGTTGATTGATAGGCATGATAGTTTAGATTATATGTTTAAAAATGGTAAATGCAGGTATGGCTTTACAGATAACGACCATGGAACAGAAAGAATGAACGGCGAAATTAAAAATATTAAAGAGGTTGAATGGATTGAAAATGAGTACAGAATAGGATGGTTTACAAAATTAAACGTTGCATAACTGGGCATAAAATAAAACACTTGCAATTAAGTAATTTACATGGTACAATATAATTAAGAGTTATGGAAAGATAAAACAAAGATTTTAAAGGAGAATGATTAATATGGAACATATTATTTTAGGTGCTTGTTACGGTGGTTTTGATGGCGTTCACATAGCATTAGAGCTTGATGATTTAAAGCTGGTAGATACTTCCGATGACTTAGGTTTATGGTACGATATTCAATCAGATTTAGACTTTGAAGACGTTGCGAGTGTTACAAGTTATTTATTACTAGGCCATTCACTGATTGACGCTTTATGCGACCTTAACTTGATAGAGTATTATTACGGGTATTATTTCACTGAATTGGAGGGCGCTCATAACGAATATGACGGCGGTATATTGGACGACTTGCCGGTCGATGATGAATGCGAGGCAGTATGACAATTATATAGGAGAGGGAGAGGAGGGGGGGAGCGGGATCCGGAGGGGGAGCCGGGGGCTTTCTTTTTTCTCTTTTTATTCAATACATATTATTTTTTTCATTTTGCGGGTTGACTTTTTAATCTGCATATGATAATATTAAGATACAATCAAACCAGGAGGCGTTTAAAATATGTTGGACACAATAAAGATTCATGTAACGGAAAATAAGGAACAAGGCAGGTTTATTAAAAACAGCAACATTAAAAATGCATTAAAAGGGATAAATGAAAAAGCCAGTTCTATTGGTCGGTTCGATTTAAACTTCATGATTTTCTCCTATGGTTTTGGGAATTCTGTCGATAATAATCTGAATGGCGAAAAATTCATTGATGATATACTTGACGATGTTTTTAAAATAGTTATGGCAATCACTGATGATTACGGCTTGACAATTGTTGTTACTGTAAACGATACTCAGCATTTTATTCCACCACATTGCGATTTAAAGAAAACTAGAAAAGATATTTTAAAATCTTTTAATTGGTATAAGGAATTAGAAAAGATCAATTTATAGAGCATATTAATTATAGAAGATTTTAACTTTTATTTAATTTTGACCGACTTCATATAGTCGGTTTTATTTTTACATATATTGTGAATTATTGAGCATGTGCAGGTATTACGGGATTTTCATCTTTTATTTATTTTCCATTTTTTGGTTTCGAGTAAAAGCAGGAACGGTTTGTGAAGATTTTCACATTTTTGTGATTTTGTTCACAATGATTTTGTGAGTGTTTTCACATTACAGTTTGTGAATATTTTCACAATTATATTCGAGTATTTTTACACCTCATAAACTTGTCTGGTTTTACCATGCAGGTTATAAAATGTAATTTACTTGTTGACATATCAAAACGGGTCATGCTATAGTTAAGACAGTTCAAAAAACAACTTGAAAGGAGTTGCACACATGCAGGTTAAAGATGCTATATACATAGGCATCATAATAGCTTTATTGATTCTTCTAATATCTAATATGATACCTAGTTATTCAGTTACTCACATATACGAGGACGGTTGCAGGGACGTTATCAACTATGTAACAAACGATTATTTTTTTGTATGCGAGGAACTCCCAAAAAATTAATTTTAAAAAAGTGTTGACAACCGAAAGTGTATGCTGTAATGTAGTATTTAACAAAACAAACGGCGGACAAACGCCAAAAGGAGAAAATTTATTATGATAACATTAGACAAAAAAGTAGAACTTATTGTTCCATTCTTTGACAATGACGGCGTAGAAATTAATAACCAGAGAGTTGACAATGCACTAGACCGCATAACAGAGATAGCCGGCGGCGCTACTGTATCCAATGTGAGCGGGCAATGGATTGGTGAAAACGGTGAGGTTATGAACGATTACAACGTAAAATATGAGTGGTACGCTAGTAATACCGCACTTGAGTCAATCCTTGAATCACGTCATGTTGACATCGTTATAATCGACCTTCTGTATGAACACGACCAGGAAGCCGTGAGCTTGGTTGTAAACGGTACACTGTACATTATCGACGACGTAAACGACTTGGACTATATCAGAAAGGCGGTGCTATAATGGACTTTCAAAACGTAGTGAAAGAAATAAATAATGACTTCGATATTTTAGCAGAGATTGACGAAATCGAGCTTTACGAAATAGGCGGTACAGACCCTTACAATGAAAATGAAAGCGACGAGCTGGAGAATGATTAGGAACGCCTGAAAAGGCGTTTTTATTTTCTTTTAATTTAAGTGTTGACAAACTTAAATGGTTACTGTAATATAGTGATTAAGAGTTAAGGAAAGCAAAAAACTAAAAGGTGGTAAAAAATTATGAAAGTTATAAACATGACGAACAGACAAAAAGTTGAATTGGTGAATATGCACCTGAAAGAAATTAGAGAAATAGCCGACGAATACGGTGTATCACTTGGAAGTGAAAAAGAGGGTGATAGAAACACAGGTAAGGTCACTTACACGAACGACACAAAAGTTTTCAGTATTGAAATAAGAGAAGACTTTCTAAGATTCAGCTACTACGACTACATGGACAGAACCCAAAAACTCATAATGCAAGATTATAAAACAGACACAGGATTCATTAAGGGTATCAATGCAAAGCGCGACCGCTACGGTCACAACGTAAAAAGAATGATAGGCAGAGACGATGATCAGTTCAAAAAAGAATTCATGGAAAAGATGGAGCGTAACTTAAAGAACAGAGGGTTACTATAAAAAGTATTTGACAATGGTGACCCAATGGTGTAACATAGTAATTAACAAGTCAAAGAAGTTTAAATAATTTATAGGAGCTGGAAAAAATGACTATGAAACTTAAAAATAAAAACTATGAAATGATTGCTGCATGTGCGGATGAAAAAGAATCGAATGATTTATATAATCATGAGGAGCTTTACTATATCACAACTAGAGCAGGCAACACGTTATACAGTATCACTTGCTGGGAAGACGAGACAATCAGCGTATTCAATTATAAGACCGACAATGAGACAACACACGATACAATGACCGAAGCACTTGGCACAATTAAGTAATACAGCAGGCGACCTTAACCGGTCGCTTTTTTTGTGCCTTTTTTAGGTCTGCTGGTGTAAGTCTCAGCAGCTCGACCGATTGCCCGTAGAAAGCCCGTATTTGCGCTGTACGGCGTTTAAATACGTTTATAGGGTTATTGTAGGGTAAACGGTTAAAGGCGCTGTAAGGGCGAATATAGGCGTTTTAAAGATATGCGAGTATGTGAACGATTGCACAGGTGTACGAATAGCGTACTTTAATTGTAGTGAATTGTAGTTACAATTGAGACAACTTTTTTTAGGATACATAGTACCTGAAAGGGTAAACGGCTCTTAGAGGGCGAATTTGGGCGTTTTAAAGGGTGTTGACAATTTAGCCGGTTTATGGTAGGCGTTTTCTGTATGCAAAAACCATACAAGTGTACTATGTGAATTATTTCACGTAAAAAGATTGTGAATTATTTCACGTAAAAAGATTGTGAATTGTTGAACATAAAAGTATGTGAAATAGTGAGCATAAAAAGATTGTGAATTTCTTCACGTAAAAAGATTGTGAATTTCTTCACGTAAAAAGATTGTGAAATACTGAGCATAATGATTGTGAATTATTTCACGTAAAAAGATTGTGAAATACTGAGCATAAAGATTGTGAATTTTTTCACATAGTAGTTTGTGAATTATTGCACATAAAAAGATTGTGAATTATTGAACGTACGCATAACGTACAGTATGTGAATTATTTCACAATGACACATTTGGCAGTTTGTGAATAATTGCACATTCTTGAAAATCGTAGTTTGTGAATAATTGCACACAGTAGAAAATAGCCGATCGTGAATTATTTCACAATGTCAAAAAAGGGCGCATGTGAATACTTTCACATACCCGGTATTTCTCATGTGAATTATTTCACATACCGTCCATGTAGTGTATTATTACACCCACGCAAAAGGTGTACTATTACACCCGTAAAAAGTGTACTATTACACGGTGTGAATTATTTCACATACCGTTTAAATGGTGTACTATTACACGTAGTGAATAGCGCATTATTACACCCA
>Ga0115848_100091_pt1 | contig 24351 bp, 8 predicted proteins | sample InSIn3gowninarea_FD_83862 | JGI IMG/M metagenome (GOLD analysis project Ga0115848, IMG submission 83862) | reverse complement strand
CGCCAAAGGCAGACCTGGCACGGTAGATAGAAGTAGAGGCTGCATCTTTCAATACAGAAATGCTTTCTATATCGTCTGGATTCAGAAGAGAGAGATCTGCCGTTTCCAGGTTATCAACTAAAATCAAAGGCCTGCTTGATCCGTTAACAGAACCAATACCACGAATATTAATTGTAGCACCGGCTGTTGATCCCCCATTGCCGTATCATATGGTTAAGACCGGTACAACGCCCTGAAGCGCTTTTGCCGGATCAGTAAGCGGTTTACTTCCAAATGTTTTATTTACATCAACAACACTAACTGCACCAGTCAAATTCGCTTTTTTCTGGGTGCCATATCCTACTACTACGTTATCAGATAAAGTGTTTTGCAGCGTAGATAACCTGATATTGATGGTTGTTTCATCAGCAACAATAACATCGCTTTCCTGGAAACCTACAGAAGTAAATTGCAGCGTTTGACCTTTGTGCGCGGAAACCGAGAACCTGCCGGTTTCATCTGTTAGTGTTCCTTCATTTGTACCCTTCACAGAAACCGTCACTCCTGACAATGCAGCCTGATCGATTGCCGAAGTAACTACTCCGCTGACAATCTTTTGCTGACTATACCCCATCGTGCAGAGCAATAGCAGTCCTAAAGAAAGGAATGCGTATCCGAGAATTTTTCTCATAAAAAGCATTTTAATTTTTTAAATTAAATAATTACCGTGCAGTAGAATTTATAGAACAATGGTTAAACAAAGCACCGACTGTAACAATTCTCGCATCACTTTTTTAATCTGCAGTAATGCAATCATTCCAGGGGAATCTCCTTTTAACTTCGATGCATTGTTAATGATCAAAGTGGATTGACTATCTGCCGCATTTGGATCTAAAATTTCAATCCCACCCCGATCTGTGACATATTAGAGATTATGTCATCAAAGTACAATGACATCAATGTTCCACTGATACATTTATTCGAATCCCCACAAATCTTTCCAAGACTAAATATGGTAACGGATAAGAGAAAAAGGAAGCTCTTGCGATATTAATAATGGACGCGCCGGCCCCGGTTAAAACCTTTGTTGAAGTGTGAAGGCTATTTTGAAAAAGCCGGAGTAAAACTACAGATGGCAGTTTTAGAAGTTTAATAGTTGATGCTAATTCCACGAGGTTTCTTTGGGTGGCTTCTTCCAATGCATCGATGTGCTGAGAGAGTTCGGCAGATAAGACTTTACTGTAAAGTTTTAAGTGTTGAAAGTTATAAGCTTGACTATATCCCTTAAGCATTTGTTTCAATTGCGGCAAAAAATTACAGAAATTCTTGCAATAACCAGCAAATATCTGCACGTTTTTTTAGGTATCAGAGCTTTTTAGGCCAGGAATCAGCAGAATCCTGTAAGGAAGCTCTATCTAAGATTTTGCCTGGAAGATTGCGATGCGTCACGTAGTTTTTTCATTCGCCAACATATTCGCTTAATTGTGTGAGCACAGGCTTCCGAAGCTATGCTCCGTCGTATATCGTTTGTCCAATCGTTGATCGGTCACTTATTGACGAAGCTTGCATCGAAAGACGGTGGTACTGTTAATGACGAAGAATATTTTGAATTGTTTAAGTATTTAGCGTCTGCTTTTCTCCTTGAAAAATCTGAGAAAAATTGAGTGTATTTTATAAGATAAATGTACCAAAGCGCATGGCGGAAAACAGTTCATTTAATTTAGGGTAGGGAAATAGAAAAATTTCTATGCTGCCTTAAATAATTTCCTCCTGCTATTCTAAGAATATTATAATCAGAGCAAATCAGGCGATAAAGATCAATAAATCTCTTTCGACAAGTGAAAATTCATTAACTTAAAAATTTTCATTGCATGAACGCAATTTTACTACCACTGGAAAAACCATAATTAGAAAAAATTGAAAATCTTCTTCTCCACTCTCTTTGATTCAGCTTCCTACCCCCACAATATCTTTATGGAAAAGGGAGTGGCTGTAGGGGCGGTACATCTGGGTCCTGCAGGATTATTACAGTTTCTCGAACTGCACCTGGGTATTAATAACGCAGACAGGAATGCAATCCAACGTATTTTTCAATATCACGAGCACCTTCAAAAGAATAAAGAAAGCAGCTTTTATAAAAAGTCTTTCGAGGCGAATCACCTCGACTCAGCTGCAACCTTACTTACCTGGCGTGATGAATTAAAATTAGGCGGATGGGATTTCAAGGCTGATAAAACAACACCAAAAAGACTGGCAGACCTCGCAAAGACGGAAAGTCAACTCGAACCAGGATTTGCAGACAGGTATCAGCAGGTATATCAACTAATAAATAACAACCGCCCCTTACCGTTAGAACAAATTGTTCTGCACGAACCCTTCGATTTACTTCCTCCCTTTTATCAACAACTATTTTCTCTTTTCAAACAATCCGGTATAAAAGTGGAAGATGAAAATGCAAGGAATAAGCCCAACCATCTACCTGAAATTAATCAGCAATCAGACATTCATTTGCTGAAGCATATGGTGCTGAATAAACACCATCCGCAAAAAAGGAATGAGCTTCAAAAAGACGGCTCTATCCAAATTCTGCAGTTCGGTGAACAATTATCTGCCGCAAATGCAGTAGCTGCACTGATTGAACAAGACCCTTTATTCCGACCCGTAATCATTAACGAATCTGCGGATACTTCGCTGGCACTCGCATTGCGTGAGCGCGGCATCCCTTACACCGGTCAGGCCTTACACGCGGTTTCGCATCCGGATCTGCAACTGTTAGCCGTAATGCCGGTTTGGTTGTGGAAACCTTATGCACCGCAGCAATTGCTTGACTTTTTGCTTTGTCCATTTAATATTTTTCCTGAACGATTATGCCTGCAATGGGCAGATCTTGTTGCTGAAAGTCCCGGCATTTGCCAGGAGAGTTGGTTTGAAAATATTGAAAGGTATACTGCTAAGATTGACGATGAGAAAGCCCGGTTAAAACCTGCCGATAGGTTACACTATCTTTTGCATGCAGGAGTGGAACAACAACAAAGAATCCCCGTGCATAAAATCGCTGATTATTATCAATATTTCTATAACATTTTTAACGCACGATGTGCACTCACCAAAGACGAGCAGGAACAATCAAGGTTGACGCGTCTCTGTGGTGCATTTAAATCGTTCATTGCTATCCTGGAAGATTACCCCGAGGAGGATCTTGATTCACTTGGATTGCAACAGCTGGTGAACCTGGTCTTAAAACCCGTTTCAATTGTTCCATACGAAAAGGAAGCAGGCAGCTTGCACGAGATTTCAGGCCCAGGATTATTAGCTGGTGATTGCCAGGATTTGTTATGGTTTGGTTTTACCGCATCTCAAAGCACGCATGCGATCTGGAGTCATTGGTCGGGTGAAGAACTGGACTGGCTCGCCAGGCGAAATGTTCATTTAGACTCAGGTAAGGTCATTGCAAAACGACAATTCTATTTCTTAACCCAATGGTTGCGTTTTGTAAAACGACGCGTGATATTTATCATTCCTTCCGTGGTGAATGGCGAAACTGGACAGTCTCATTCCTTTCAGCCATTTCTTGATGCCTGTTTCGATAAGTTACACGAGGTAACATTGCATATCGAACAGCCAGGACATGTACAACTTTTAAAAAATGAGAAGGTGAAAACGGATCATGTACAATTCTCGCCGGTTCCAAACTTCCCGGGATATTGGAATTTGCAGAACAGTCACCTATTAAATAAAAGGGAAAAGCCGGAGTCGTTTAATTCATTGCAGAAATTATTGAAGTATCCATACCAGTGGGTGTTGACTTATAAAGCGGCATTGCAAAGAGGAAGAACTTTTTGTCTCCCTGCCCTGCCTATGTTTTATGGAAATCTTTCCCATGAGATTTTCCAGAGGCTGCTAATGATGATGGACATTTTTAGTATCAACCCAGAGGAATTAAAGAGCAGGTACACGAAACTGGCATTAGATCTCATCGAGCAAAAAGGGCTGCTGTTACATACAACCGGGCAGGAAGAAGTTTTAAGAGCGTTTCGCGAATACTTGTTTGAAAAGTTTTTGGTGTTGCTGCAACATATCAAATCCAACGGGTGGACAGTCGAAGATTGTGAAATTACACGGTCGCGGATGTTTGGTGATGAAAACATTGAAGGCCGTTGCGACCTTCTGTTGACAAGAAAGAAAGGAAAAGAAATACAAAAAGCAGTGGTTGATCTGAAATACCAGGGGGAAAGGAAATACCGGTTACTGATGACTGGAACGGAAGACCTGCAGCTGGCAATCTATTCAAAAATATTCCATCCTGTCGCGCAGCATTGTCCTACTGCATATTTTATTATTCGCCAGGGCATTTTATTTACATCCTGCGCTGATGCGTTCAAAGGCGGCCACATTGTCAATCAAGAGAATTACCTCGGCGAAACGTATGGGCAGTTATTGAATCGAATGGAAGAAACAATCCGGTACAGAAGGGAAGAGCTTGCGAAAGGCAGGGTCGAAGTTGGTGACGCAGTTGCAGTGGAGGCACTTGACGTATTTGACTTGGATGCGGAAAAATACATTCTTCCCGCTACCAAAACAGAAAACAAAGTGCTGTATAAGGCAAGAATGGAATATAATGACTATACAACATTTATCGACACGGAATAAAGGCAGCAGCATTTGTGTCTCTTTATGCTTACTATGTCAGTAATTTTTTTTTGAACCACAGTGACACAGTGGCACAGAGAAGCACAGTGTATCTGCGTGTCTTTGTGTCACCGTGGTTCAAAAAGCTATGAGAAGAAATTAAATAATTAAAGGGAAATGAAGGCAAGGAATATAAGGTTAATTACTGCCAGTGCCGGAAGTGGAAAAACGTATAGGCTTACCCGTGAGTTGTCGGCATTGCTGGATGAAAAAGATAGAACTGCCTACCAACCTTCCGAAGTGATTGCCACCACTTTTACGCGTGCGGCTGCCAGTGAGTTAAGAAACAGGGTACGTGAACACGTGCTGGAGCAAGGTGCATATGAGATCGCTTCCCTCCTTGATCAATCGCTGATCGGTACTGTAAACAGTATAAGCGATCAACTGCTTACATTATTTGCATTTGATATTGGTCTTCCCCCAGTGCAACGAGTGGTAGAAGACGAAGAGAAGAACCTGCTTTTTCAAAAAAGTTTGGGCATTTCGCTTGATGAAGATACTGTTGAGCAACTCGACGCAGTTGCTGAGCGATTGTGGATGCAGCGACGACATATTAACCGGTTGATTCAATCTATTGCCGATATGGCGCGAAGCAATGGGATCGATGATGATGGCCTTCGCAGATCGAAGCAGGATTCGATAGACTCCCTAAAAAGACAGCTTCCTAAACCAGTAAAGGACTTGTCAAAAATAAAGGCTGCTCTGATAAAGGAAATTCCCAGGTTACGTGAACACGTGAGCCGGGTGAAAGACACTACAATAACCACGAAAAATTGCCTGTCTGAGCTCGATGGATTTTATTATCGACTGCGAAATGAACTGCCACTGCAGTGGGCACACTGGTTGAGTATAGCAGAACAAATGAAACCGGCGGCGAAATCAGTTAAGGAACGTGTATTCGAGAAGGTAATGAAATTGGCAGCTGATCATCTCGAGACTGCGGAATTTCAGCAGGACCTTTTTGATTTTATTGGCATCTGTTTCGATGCGGCTATCAAAACATTAAAGAATTATAAAGAGTTAAAGACCCAGCGCGGCTTACTTGATTTTGTTGACCAGGAAGCTTTTCTCATTGAAGCACTGGATAACGTGCAGGTGAAAACGCAGTTCAAGGAATTGTTCAAAGTCTTGATGGTAGATGAGTTCCAGGATACCAGCCCGATACAGTTGTCGTTGTTCGTTAAAATGGCTTCCCTCGTAGATAAGGTTATTTGGGTGGGTGATTCCAAGCAGGCTATTTATGGTTTTCGTGGAAGTGACGCGGCCCTGATCGACACCGTTATAGACGCGCTCGGGAAGCCGCGACCTGAGGATATCCTCCAAAATTCCTATCGTTCCAGACCTGAACTGGTCCAGCTTGTCAATGATCTTTTTGTTCCAGCATTCAAAGCAAAACACGAACAAATTACAGACGAGCAAATCGCGCTGCAGGCAACACGCAAGCCGCAACAGCAGCTGCAGGCGGCTTTGCAGTTATGGAATTTCGGTTGGGAAGGTAAGGGCAGCCATACCAATAACATTTATTATAGCCACCTGGGTGCAAGGGTGTCGGCATTTCTAAAAGAAAGCGTAAGTGTGGAAGATCCAGGGACAAAAAATATCCGGCTCCTGGCACCGGGCGATATAGCGATTTTGTGTCGCACCAACGCTGAGTGCAGGGAGGTAGCAAATGCTTTGCGCGACAATGGTCTGAAGGCAGTAGTGTCGAATACGGGAATTAATCTCACCGCCGAGTGGCGTTGGTTACGCGCCTGCATGCACGTGTTGGTAGATGAGACGGATAGTTTGTCGAAGGCCGAAATCATTTTCCTACACCAGGGAGATCATAACATTGAGGGGTTGTTGGATGAAAGGCTCCAGTTCATAGCTGATGCACGAGATGATAAAGGGAAACGAAACGAATGGATGCAAGATTACCCTGTGATAGTGTGGATCAAAGAGAACCGGAGCAGGTTATTAGCAGAACCAGTTAGTGGAATGATCCAATTAATTTATGCAGGATTGGATTTTCACAACAAGGTAATCGAATGGGGTAACGGTGCACAAAGGCAGGCGAATCTTCAGCAGGTCATTGAATACGCGAGGCAGTTCGAAGATCATTGTCTCAACCTTGGATTATTACCTAACGTGCATGGGTTTCTAAGTTGGTTTGATGCGTTGGCCGAAAATGAACAGGACAAACGCGGACCGGTCACCAACCAGTTATCCGTAAACGTGTTGACCTATCATATGTCGAAGGGACTGGAATGGCCGGTGGTGATGTTAACAGGTCTCGATAGAAAACACGAGCCGGACCTTTTCCAGGTTCGTGTTATGAACAGCGGGAACATCAACTTCGAGGATCCATTGAAAGGGCGATCCATCCGCTTTTGGACCTGGCCCTATAAAGTAGGATTGTATGGCCAGAAAGGTGAATTTAAATACAAAGAATTCTGCGAGGATACGGAAGATTTCGCATCGCTCGCAGAAAAGCAGGCGCTTGAAGCGTTAAGGTTGCTGTATGTGGGTTTCACCCGAGCACGCGACTACCTCGTGATAGCATATAAGGAAAAGAGATTAGAGTGGCTTGAATCTGTTTTACCCGAAGGCATTGAAGCCCTTACAGGTACGCCTTCTGAAGCGATTGACGAAGTGGTGACGAGGAATAAATTCTTCAAAGGAAATTTCCGATTCTGGCGAACTGTATATAGTGGTCTCTCTGCCACTTTGATTGAAACGAGTCATGAATTACGTGTGTATGCAAAGGGCGTTGCTAAAACTTTCCCTCCTTATTTTATTAATCCATCCACGGCAGAGGAAGTCTCCGAATACAGTTTTGACGAGTCCGCTGCAGTTGGAGAAAGGATACCAACAAGTGGTGTGGAGATTGAAGAAAGATCAACCTTCGGAACGTTGATTCATCAGTTTATGTGTGCCTTTAAATTATCTATGTCGGATTCCGAAGCAAAATCATTGATCAAACGGCTAGCCACAAACGCAGATGTGAAAATTGATGAACACGTCAATCAACTCCCGTCACAGGCGCGGAATTTTTTCCAATGGATTGAGACTCTGCAACCAAAGCAAATATATAAAGAGCTCCCATTAATGATGGACAAAGAAGGACAATTGATCAGTGGTATAGCAGATCTTGTAATCGAGACTGATGAACAGGTGGTGTTGATAGATTATAAAACGTTTACCGGTGATGATGCAGCGTTACGGTATAAGGCGAAATCCTTTTCTGGCCAGTTGAGTATTTATGAACAGGTGCTGAGGAAGTATTATTCAGGTAAGGAGATCAGGATGGCGATTTATTTTATTATGGCGGGGAGGTTGGTTTGGATGAAGGCAAAGAAGTATAAGGAGTCTTCCCTATAATGATTTGACGCCAAGTGCCGAGTCATAAGACGGATCCAAAAATCTAAATGTTCATCTACATTTCAGCGCCTTAATGGTGTTTTTCATTTTTGGCCAGCACGCTCAACGACCAATCCGGATCTTTAAAAAACTTCCGCTCCTTCAAGAGGTGGTGAGTTGCGATTTGCCGACATAAGTGTTGACAAAAAGCAAATATTTATTTTTGAAGTTCATTGACTCTTACAAAATTTAACTGGCGTTATGCCTTCCGCCGTTTCGAATTTCCGAAAATTGAGCCTTCAGTGACCGGTTACTTTTGTTAAGTATATTCGTGACAAGTAGGTATGTAATGACCAGCAATGAGCAAGGACACATTAATTTGCAGCTTGATGATGAAAGTTTCGAGCTATTATTCAAAGAAAACTTTGCCTTCCTTTGTGCTTACTGCCAATACAAATTTGATTTTGACCTCGACCTTTCGAAAGAAGTAGTCCATACTGCTTTTATCAAACTCTGGGAATCCCGCCTTACACTGTCTCCTGGTTTGCCGGTAAAACCATATCTATTCCGGGTGATAACAAATATTTCTCTTGATATGCTAAAGCATGAAAAAGTGAAAGAGAAGCACAAGCGCTATATTGAAAATTCATCGGCAGGTATAACCGATTCAGGATTTGAAGGAATTGACGTGAAACAATTGTCAGCAGAAATAAATAAAGCGATCGCTGACCTGCCCTCACAAATGCAAAAGATATTTCTTTTAAGCAGGTTTGATGGATTAAAATATGCAACAATTGCGGAACAGCTTGACATATCAGTGAAAACGGTTGAAACACAGATGGGTCGCGCCCTGGCAAGACTCAGGAAAGCACTTGCCGAATACCTCTTCCTGCTTTTCGTCATTGCATTGCAGTTAGTTTTGCGGAAATAAAATATTTCCTTTTGTAGGGGTAAGGGTTTACTAACTCGTATTAATAGTAAGCAATGGAGAATACGAATCAATATGACGAACTGATAGCGAAGTACTTGTTGAACGAACTCAATATGGAGGAAAAGCGGCTCGTTGAAAAATGGATACAGGAAAGCAAGGAAAACCGAAAATATTTTGAAGAGTGCAGCAGAGTCCTAAGATTAACAACCATAACGCAAACATCGGATAAAGTAAATGTTGAAGAAGAATGGAAACATTTTGTAGTTACCGCGGGCTTAAACCAAGTACAGCCGGCTGGTGACCAACAAGACGTGCTAAAAAATGCGGATGAAACTACTCGTCGGAAAGGAATCATTTACAGGATTATTATCTCTACATCAGTTGCTGCCTCAATACTTCTAATCATCGGACTCGCATGGCAATTTGTTGTGACCAGGAAAGAAGCTGAGCCAGTTGTCATTACCACTGAAAAAACGGTTGCTGGTGAGGATGTAATTGCGCTGGTAAGAAATGAAATAAATAATTCTGCAAATCCAAAAACTGTCAGACTGCAGGATGGATCTGTAATTATTTTATCGGCTGGTAGTAGTGTTAGTTTCCAGGAGCCATTTGTTGGAAACAAACGGGATATTACTTTAATTGGCAGCGCTGAATTTAGCGTCGCGGCTGATAAAACAAAACCTTTTACTGTTTTCAGCCAGGATATTTCAACCACTGCTTTGGGTACTCAGTTCTCAGTAACAGCTTCTGAAGCCAGTCACAGTATTACAGTTAAGTTGTACGAAGGTAAAGTAGTAGTGAAGTCTGTTGCCATCGCCACAAGAAAATTAGAAAAAGAAATTTGTCTTTTGCCAGGTCAACAGATGGTTTACAATAACGTGAACGCTACAGCGATAGTCAGTTCCTTCAAAGTAAACAAACAGAACGATTTGCGGCAAAAAGACAGTCGTGATGAAATAATTAATGGCGAAGCAGCGGAGGCAACAGGCAATTCTTCTTATGATAAGACCCCCTGGTATATGTTTAATAACCAGTCGTTGACTGTAGTATTTAAACAGTTGAGTGAAATGTACCAGGTGGAAATTGTTTTCTCAAAAAAGGATGTACGAAATATGTATTTCATTGGCAAGTTCAATAAAGCCGATTCCCTTGAAAACATATTAAAGCAGATCAGTACATTAAACAATCTGAAACTTAAGAAAGACGGTAAAAAGTTCATCATTAAAAAGTGACAGTACATAATTCAAATCCAACAATTCCTTATAACAACGATACTGAAAGAACACAACGATTTATTTATAATTTTTAAACTACCTGCTATATGAAATTTGATCACCCCCGATCAAACGGGCTTCATTCCGTCATTATCTTTTTCATGTTTATGCTTTCCGCTACTTCTTCATGGGCCCAGGAAAGAACAAGCCTTGTAAAGGGAATTATCCAGGATTATGACAATAACGCTGTTAGTGGTGTTTCTGTAGTAATGAGAAATACAAAAAATAATTTCACTGCCGGTGTCATTGCCGATAGTTCCGGTGTCTTTACATTCTCCCGCATCCCTTCGGGTGGCCCTTACAGTTTTACTTTTTCTGCAGTTGGTTATGAAAGCCAGACTTTATCTGGCTACACAATTAAGGAAGATATTGTGCTTTCTTTAGTAGTAAAAATGAAGAGTGTTACCAGCACCCTAAACGATGTAGTGGTTGTTGGCTATGGGATCTCAAAGAAAAAAGATCTTACTGGTTCTGTCTCACACATTAAGATGTCTGACATGCATAACAAGGAAGCACTTTCCGTTGCAGATTATTTGCGTGGGAGTGTGGCAGGACTTAATATTTCCAGGAGTTCATCCGTTACAGGGGCACAGTCTTTTGAGATAAGAGGGGCAACATCCATTGGCGCAAGTACAGAGCCATTGATAGTAGTAGATGGAATGATTTTTAGTGGCTTGCTGAATGACATTAATCCCTCAGACATTGAAACCATTGATGTATTAAAAGATGCAAGTTCCACCGCTATTTACGGTTCAAGAGCTGCAGCGGGCGTCATCCTGCTGACAACCAAACAGGGTAAAACCGAAAAGCCGGTTATTAATTTTGATGAAAAGCTTGGAGTCTCTTCTCTCCTGCACAAGGAAACTGCGTATGATGTTGCGGGTTATCTGAATATGAGAAGTGATGCTATGGCATCACTGTATACTACACATGCTGCGCAGCCGGAATATTACAAAGATCCACGGACGCTTAAAAAAGTAGATGTGCAGACCTGGTTAAAATATGATGGAGCCGGTGTGCCTGCAAATGCCGACCCTATGGAGTATTGGTTGTTGCGCCTGAATCTTTATCCTGGTGAAATTGCAAATTACAAAGCCGGGAAATCTGTTGATTGGGTAAATAACGTTTTCAGAACTGGTATTCTTAAAGATTACAATGCAAGTATATCAGGTAAGACGGGTAACCTAAACTACTATTGGTCACTGGGAATGCTTGATAACAAAGGCGTCATCTACAATGATGACTATCGTAATATTCGTACACGGGTCAACATTACTTCCGATATCACAAGCTACCTGCAAACCGGAATGCGCATTAATCTTTCCACGACAAACCAGGATAATACACCTGCAAATTGGAAGACTGCTTACCAGGTTAGTCCTTTGGGTGATACCTACGATGATAAGGGACATTATAAAACTTATCCCAATACGGATATCATGGGACAAAATCCTTTCGATAAAACGCAATACATCGGTGAAAACAGGAATCTTGATATCATCGGTTCACTGTTCGCAAAAGTGAAACTTCCATTCAACCTAAACTATGAGTTAGACTTTAATAACCGTTGGGGATCATCTTTAAATTATGTTTATAAGCCATCTTATACAATTGACGCATTGCTTACAAACGGCTCTGCTTCACGCCAGGATTTTAAACAGTACGACTGGTCGCTGGATAATATTTTACGTTGGGATAAAACCATTGCGGGAAAGCATAAAATAAATGTTCTTTTACTTTACAACGCTTCAAAATACAGGTCTGAGCAAACGAATGCAAATGCTACCAACTTCACCTTATCTGAAGTTTTAAGTTATCATAACCTTAGCCTTGGCTCTACGCCGATTGTAAATTCGGATGATCAGCAGGATACAAGAGCTTCAGGATTAGCGCGGTTGAATTATTCCTTTGATGATAGGTTTCTTTTAACCGCTTCCATTAGGCGTGATGGATACTCCGCCTTTGGACAAGCAAATCCATTAGCAGATTTTCCTTCAGTAGCTGTTGCCTGGAGAGCAAGCAATGAAAAATTTATGCGGAATGCGAACTGGATAAACGATATGAAGTTCAGGCTTTCTTATGGTGTGAGCGGTAATAGTGGCATCGGACGTTATACAGCACTGTCGCAACTCACAAATGGGAACTATGTCAGGGATGGACAAACGATAATTTCACTTTATCCTACCAGCCTCGCCAATAAAGATCTGAAATGGGAGCAGACAGCCTCTTTGAATGGCGGGCTGGACTTAAGTATGTTCCAGAGCCGCATCAATGCTACCCTTGATGTCTATTATATGACTACAAAAAATATGCTGTTGGCCAGGACCCTTCCTACGCTTACAGGGTTTACAAGCATCATGTCTAATCTTGGCCAGCTTGATAACAGGGGAGTTGAGTTAACAATAAATGCAGTTGCTATTAAAAATGCAACGCTGAAATGGAATGTGGACTTCAACTTCTCACTAAATAGAAATAAGATAGTTCATTTATATGGCGACATGGTTGATGTTGTAGATACAAGCGGAAAAGTGATTGGTCGGCGCGAAGTTGATGATCCTACGAATGGAAGATATATAGGACATGCGTTAGATGAAATTTATGGATACCAGATTACCGGTGTATGGCAGACCTCCGAAAAAGATCTTGCAGCCAAATACGGCCGTCTCCCGGGGGATTATAAAACCAATGATCCAAACAAGGATAATAAACTTGAACCGCTGGACTATATCTGGCAGGGCTATACGAAGCCACGATTCCGCTTGAACCTGCGAAACAGTTTTACTTTGTATAATGCTTTGGATATTTCCTTTTTGATGAGGGCCAACGTGGGAAACAAAAAACTATTGGACAATAATGCAATAAGTTCAGGTTATGCAGATCGTGTGAGCCAGGGTGTTTATCCTTACTGGACGGCTGACAATTCATCAAATACCTGGGCACGGCTTGGTTTCGGAAAAACCGGAAATATTTATACCAGTGCATCGTTCCTCCGGATCGATGACTTCTCAGTAGGTTATAGAGTGAGCCAGCGCCTTTTAAAAAAATTAAAACTCAATGGTGCAAGAATCTATATAAACATTGACAATGTATATAGTTTTGATAAATCACTATACTGGGATATTGAAACAGGTGCTCCCACTCCCACTGTATTTACAACCGGAATTAATCTAAGCTTATAATATTTTTAAAACATAATTTAATGACACGGATAAAAATAATTTACCTGCTAACTTGCGTCGCTGCGATGTTGATTGCGATATCCGCCTGCAAAAAGAATTGGCTGCGCCCGCTGCCTTTGTCCTTCCTCACACCTGATAATTCCTATAATACGAAGGAAGGAATACAATCATTATTGGTCCGCTGTAGCCAGGGGCTGAGAATGGAATTCATGGGTAGAGAATGCCGCGTTGCTATTGATTACATGGCTTCTGACATGGGTGTGTTAGTGAATGGAAGTCCGCGCGATTATACAACAGAGTTACTTCCTTCTACTCCAAAAGTAAAAACATTATGGGATGATCAGTTTACAGAACTAAACTATGCCAACGTTGTAATCTCCCGTTCTAAATTGCTTAATGAAACAGACGCTGTAAAGAATGAGCTTATATCAGAAGGATATTTCTATTCCGCTTACTGGTATTACAAAATCATAAACACCTGGGGAGATGTGCCCTTGATCACTGAAGAAATTACCGCTCCCAAACTCGATTTCAAATCCTATACAAAAAGGAAAATCATTGAAACGATGATTAAGAACCTGGAGTTCGCAGTTCAGTACCTTCCTGTAAATGCACCTAACGGATCTACAAACATCGCTGCAGCGCAGCATCTGCTAACGAAGTATTACCTGCAGGCGGGTCGTTTCCAGGACGCTGTTGATATGGCTACGAAAGTGATCTTCAGTTCCAAATATGCTTTGATGACGAAAAGATTTGGTAGTGATAAGAGTGATGCCACTAAAAATGTTATGTGGGATTTGTTTCATAAATACAATGCATCAGCAGCAGACAATACTGAAAAAATTATGGTTGTACAAGACTTTCCAGGTATCCCTGGAGGTACATCCGGCTCTGAACGTATGCGGGAATTCCTGACGGAATGGTATAAAAGTAACAATGACAAACTGGGAAAGCCTGGAACGATAGACGGCATAGGTGGCGAGCCACAGATCAGTTATACTGGCAGAGGCATTGGTAAAAATAAAAAGACAGAATATTTTGGTTACACTATCTGGAATGATAAAAACGATATGAGGCACAAAGCACCAAACTGGATACCTGTTGAAGCGTTGGTGTACAATAAAGTGGGCTCAGCAAATTATGGAGAGCCATTGGTTCGCGCCCGTTGTACAGATACTTTGAGAGGATTTGATGATATCTTCTTTAATAAAATTGTTGTAGATGATGAATTTAAACCAAAGGGACAAGGACTTAATATTTTGGGTGGAACGATGGACTGGTACGTTTATCGATTGGCTGAGACTTATCTCCTCAGGGCTGAAGCCTATGTCTGGCTTGGCGGTCACGACAAACAAGCCGCCGATGATATCAACGTCGTAAGAGTTAGGGCAGGAGCCAGTCCTATGCCAACGACAACAGTAACACTTGATGATGTGCTGGATGAACGTGCGAGGGAGTTGTTTATCGAAGAGTTCCGTAAAATCGAATTGACAAGAATTTCCTACACAATGGCGATGCTGAATAAAAATGGATACTCGATGCAAAATATTTCTTCAAAGAACTATTATTATGATCGCATGATGTTAAAAAATCAGTTCTACAGAACGCAGTATCTCTATAGTGGAAAGAAATATCATATGGAGCCCTATCATATCTACTGGCCTGTTCCGGAGAGTGCTATCCAGGATAATACACTTTCCAGGCTTAATCAGAATTTTGGTTATGTGGGATATGATAAAAATATTCAACCTCTCGATAATTAATATAATAGTAATCACCGCCTCGCATACTAACGTACAAACAAGAAGAAATCGCCCAATGGGAAAGATTATTTTATACGCCAGCATCGTCCTGTTTGCCTGTATTTCAGCAAAGTGTCAGCGAATAAATACTACAATTAACAGTGCCTGGAAATTTCATCACGGCGACGTTTCTTCCCCTATCATAATTGATTCACTTCAAAACTGGGAGACAGTTAATATCCCTCACACCTGGAACGACAGGGATGCTTTTGACGATCAGCCGGGTTATTACCGCGGCATTGGCTGGTATGCGAAAGAGTTGATTGTGCCGATGGAATGGAAAGGCAAAAGCGTGTTTATTCATTTTGAAGGTGCGAACCAGGAGACTGATGTTTTTCTAAATGGAAAACACCTCGGTAATCATAAAGGCGGTTACACTGCATTTAATTTTCGAATTGATGATCAAGTAAACTATGGACAAAAGAATTTAATCACTGTTAAGGTCGATAACAAGCATGATAAAAACATACCACCGTTGAATGCTGATTTTACTTTTTATGGTGGTATCTATCGCAATGTTCGTCTTATCGTTTCAGATGCCGTCCACTTCGACATCAGCAACAATGCTTCGGATGGCGTATTTATCGAGACAGCTTCCGTTTCAAAACAAAAAGCGATCATCCGGATCTCCGGTAAGGTCGCCAATAGGAGTTTGGAAACCAGGAAACTGAAAATAAAAACTTCTATCATTGATAAGGATCAGAATATCGTAGCCACCAAAGTTAGTGAAATAACAATTCCTCCCAACGCTGAATTCGATTTTCAACAAGATAACATTGAGGTCGCGAATCCAAAACTTTGGTCGCCAGCTAATCCATACTTGTATGATGCGAATACCAGGATCACGGATGATCACAGCGATAGTTCTTATGATGAACTCTCTCTCCCGGTTGGTTTACGATGGTATGCTTTTGACGGCGGGAAAGGTTTTATGTTAAATGGCGAACCCTTGAAATTGATTGGCACAAATCGGCACCAGGATTTCAGTGGCAAGGGAAATGCACTATCAGATGATTGTCACAGGAACGACTATACGAAGATCAAAGAACTTGGATTCAACTTTGTGCGACTGGCGCATTATCCGCAGGCGCAGGAAGTATATCGTACATGCGATGAATTGGGCCTTCTTGTATGGTCTGAAATTCCGGTAGTAAATGAGATCACGCAAACACCGGAGTTTACCGAAAATTGCCTGAACATGCAGCGAGAACACATCAGGCAGACAAGGAATCACACCTGTATCATTCTGTATGGTTACATGAACGAGGTTCTAATACGGATGCTCTCTGATAGGAATATGCCGGAAGAACAAAGACATCAGATCGGGAATTCAACGGCAGCACTCGCAAAAAAACTGAATGACTTAACAAAAAAGGAAGCGCCGCAAAGATCAACTGTAATGGCTCAGCATTATGATACGGGTTATAATAAATATGGGATGTCTTCTATTCCTGATGTGGTAGGATGGAACTTGTATTTTGGTTGGTACTATGGTAACCTGGAGGACCTATCGGGTTTGTGGCTAGCCGTTTGATCAATGATTTTGCTTCGGAATCCGACATAGATAATTTAAAGGCACACATAAACTGATGAATCAACGTTCCGAAGGTTGATCTTTCTTCAATCTCCACACCACTTGTTGGTATCCTTTCTCCAACTGCAGCGGACTCGTCAAAACTGTATTCGGAGACTTCCTCTGCCGTGGATGGATTAATAAAATAAGGAGGGAAAGTTTTAGCAACGCCCTTTGCATACACACGTAATTCATGACTCGTTTCAATCAAAGTGGCAGAGAGACCACTATATACAGTTCGCCAGAATCGGAAATTTCCTTTGAAGAATTTATTCCTCGTCACCACTTCGTCAATCGCTTCAGAAGGCGTACCTGTAAGGGCTTCAATGCCTTCGGGTAAAACAGATTCAAGCCACTCTAATCTCTTTTCCTTATATGCTATCACGAGGTAGTCGCGTGCTCGGGTGAAACCCACATACAGCAACCTTAACGCTTCAAGCGCCTGCTTTTCTGCGAGCGATGCGAAATCTTCCGTATCCTCGCAGAATTCTTTGTATTTAAATTCACCTTTCTGGCCATACAATCCTACTTTATAGGGCCAGGTCCAAAAGCGGATGGATCGCCCTTTCAATGGATCCTCGAAGTTGATGTTCCCGCTGTTCATAACACGAACCTGGAAAAGGTCCGGCTCGTGTTTTCTATCGAGACCTGTTAACATCACCACCGGCCATTCCAGTCCCTTCGACATATGATAGGTCAACACGTTTACGGATAACTGGTTGGTGACCGGTCCGCGTTTGTCCTGTTCATTTTCGGCCAACGCATCAAACCAACTTAGAAACCCATGCACGTTAGGTAATAATCCAAGGTTGAGACAATGATCTTCGAACTGCCTCGCGTATTCAATGACCTGCTGAAGATTCGCCTGCCTTTGTGCACCGTTACCCCATTCGATTACCTTGTTGTGAAAATCCAATCCTGCATAAATTAATTGGATCATTCCACTAACTGGTTCTGCTAATAACCTGCTCCGGTTCTCTTTGATCCACACTATCACAGGGTAATCTTGCATCCATTCGTTTCGTTTCCCTTTATCATCTCGTGCATCAGCTATGAACTGGAGCCTTTCATCCAACAACCCCTCAATGTTATGATCTCCCTGGTGTAGGAAAATGATTTCGGCCTTCGACAAACTATCCGTCTCATCTACCAACACGTGCATGCAGGCGCGTAACCAACGCCACTCGGCGGTGAGATTAATTCCCGTATTCGACACTACTGCCTTCAGACCATTGTCGCGCAAAGCATTTGCTACCTCCCTGCACTCAGCGTTGGTGCGACACAAAATCGCTATATCGCCCGGTGCCAGGAGCCGGATATTTTTTGTCCCTGGATCTTCCACACTTACGCTTTCTTTTAGAAATGCCGACACCCTTGCACCCAGGTGGCTATAATAAATGTTATTGGTATGGCTGCCCTTACCTTCCCAACCGAAATTCCATAACTGCAAAGCCGCCTGCAGCTGCTGTTGCGGCTTGCGTGTTGCCTGCAGCGCGATTTGCTCGTCTGTAATTTGTTCGTGTTTTGCTTTGAATGCTGGAACAAAAAGATCATTGACAAGCTGGACCAGTTCAGGTCTGGAACGATAGGAATTTTGGAGGATATCCTCAGGTCGCGGCTTCCCGAGCGCGTCTATAACGGTGTCGATCAGGGCCGCGTCACTTCCACGAAAACCATAAATAGCCTGCTTGGAATCACCCACCCAAATAACCTTATCTACGAGGGAAGCCATTTTAACGAACAACGACAACTGTATCGGGCTGGTATCCTGGAACTCATCTACCATCAAGACTTTGAACAATTCCTTGAACTGCGTTTTCACCTGCACGTTATCCAGTGCTTCAATGAGAAAAGCTTCCTGGTCAACAAAATCAAGTAAGCCGCGCTGGGTCTTTAACTCTTTATAATTCTTTAATGTTTTGATAGCCGCATCGAAACAGATGCCAATAAAATCAAAAAGGTCCTGCTGAAATTCCGCAGTCTCGAGATGATCAGCTGCCAATTTCATTACCTTCTCGAATACACGTTCCTTAACTGATTTCGCCGCCGGTTTCATTTGTTCTGCTATACTCAACCAGTGTGCCCACTGCAGTGGCAGTTCATTTCGCAGTCGATAATAAAATCCATCGAGCTCAGACAGGCAATTTTTCGTGGTTATTGTAGTGTCTTTCACCCGGCTCACGTGTTCACGTAACCTGGGAATTTCCTTTATCAGAGCAGCCTTTATTTTTGACAAGTCCTTTACTGGTTTAGGAAGCTGTCTTTTTAGGGAGTCTATCGAATCCTGCTTCGATCTGCGAAGGCCATCATCATCGATCCCATTGCTTCGCGCCATATCGGCAATAGATTGAATCAACCGGTTAATATGTCGTCGCTGCATCCACAATCGCTCAGCAACTGCGTCGAGTTGCTCAACAGTATCTTCATCAAGCGAAATGCCCAAACTTTTTTGAAAAAGCAGGTTCTTCTCTTCGTCTTCTACCACTCGTTGCACTGGGGGAAGACCAATATCAAATGCAAATAATGTAAGCAGTTGATCGCTTATACTGTTTACAGTACCGATCAGCGATTGATCAAGGAGGGAAGCGATCTCATATGCACCTTGCTCCAGCACGTGTTCACGTACCCTGTTTCTTAACTCACTGGCAGCCGCACGCGTAAAAGTGGTGGCAATCACTTCGGAAGGTTGGTAGGCAGTTCTATCTTTTTCATCCAGCAATGCCGACAACTCACGGGTAAGCCTATACGTTTTTCCACTTCCGGCACTGGCAGTAATTAACCTTATATTCCTTGCCTTCATTTCCCTTTAATTATTTAATTTCTTCTCATAGCTTTTTGAACCACGGTGACACAAAGACACGCAGATACACTGTGCTTCTCTGTGCCACTGTGTCACTGTGGTTCAAAAAAAAATTACTGACATAGTAAGCATAAAGAGACACAAATGCTGCTGCCTTTATTCCGTGTCGATAAATGTTGTATAGTCATTATATTCCATTCTTGCCTTATACAGCACTTTGTTTTCTGTTTTGGTAGCGGGAAGAATGTATTTTTCCGCATCCAAGTCAAATACGTCAAGTGCCTCCACTGCAACTGCGTCACCAACTTCGACCCTGCCTTTCGCAAGCTCTTCCCTTCTGTACCGGATTGTTTCTTCCATTCGATTCAATAACTGCCCATACGTTTCGCCGAGGTAATTCTCTTGATTGACAATGTGGCCGCCTTTGAACGCATCAGCGCAGGATGTAAATAAAATGCCCTGGCGAATAATAAAATATGCAGTAGGACAATGCTGCGCGACAGGATGGAATATTTTTGAATAGATTGCCAGCTGCAGGTCTTCCGTTCCAGTCATCAGTAACCGGTATTTCCTTTCCCCCTGGTATTTCAGATCAACCACTGCTTTTTGTATTTCTTTTCCTTTCTTTCTTGTCAACAGAAGGTCGCAACGGCCTTCAATGTTTTCATCACCAAACATCCGCGACCGTGTAATTTCACAATCTTCGACTGTCCACCCGTTGGATTTGATATGTTGCAGCAACACCAAAAACTTTTCAAACAAGTATTCGCGAAACGCTCTTAAAACTTCTTCCTGCCCGGTTGTATGTAACAGCAGCCCTTTTTGCTCGATGAGATCTAATGCCAGTTTCGTGTACCTGCTCTTTAATTCCTCTGGGTTGATACTAAAAATGTCCATCATCATTAGCAGCCTCTGGAAAATCTCATGGGAAAGATTTCCATAAAACATAGGCAGGGCAGGGAGACAAAAAGTTCTTCCTCTTTGCAATGCCGCTTTATAAGTCAACACCCACTGGTATGGATACTTCAATAATTTCTGCAATGAATTAAACGACTCCGGCTTTTCCCTTTTATTTAATAGGTGACTGTTCTGCAAATTCCAATATCCCGGGAAGTTTGGAACCGGCGAGAATTGTACATGATCCGTTTTCACCTTCTCATTTTTTAAAAGTTGTACATGTCCTGGCTGTTCGATATGCAATGTTACCTCGTGTAACTTATCGAAACAGGCATCAAGAAATGGCTGAAAGGAATGAGACTGTCCAGTTTCGCCATTCACCACGGAAGGAATGATAAATATCACGCGTCGTTTTACAAAACGCAACCATTGGGTTAAGAAATAGAATTGTCGTTTTGCAATGACCTTACCTGAGTCTAAATGAACATTTCGCCTGGCGAGCCAGTCCAGTTCTTCACCCGACCAATGACTCCAGATCGCATGCGTGCTTTGAGATGCGGTAAAACCAAACCATAACAAATCCTGGCAATCACCAGCTAATAATCCTGGGCCTGAAATCTCGTGCAAGCTGCCTGCTTCCTTTTCGTATGGAACAATTGAAACGGGTTTTAAGACCAGGTTCACCAGCTGTTGCAATCCAAGTGAATCAAGATCCTCCTCGGGGTAATCTTCCAGGATAGCAATGAACGATTTAAATGCACCACAGAGACGCGTCAACCTTGATTGTTCCTGCTCGTCTTTGGTGAGTGCACATCGTGCGTTAAAAATGTTATAGAAATATTGATAATAATCAGCGATTTTATGCACGGGGATTCTTTGTTGTTGTTCCACTCCTGCATGCAAAAGATAGTGTAACCTATCGGCAGGTTTTAACCGGGCTTTCTCATCGTCAATCTTAGCAGTATACCTTTCAATATTTTCAAACCAACTCTCCTGGCAAATGCCGGGACTTTCAGCAACAAGATCTGCCCATTGCAGGCATAATCGTTCAGGAAAAATATTAAATGGACAAAGCAAAAAGTCAAGCAATTGCTGCGGTGCATAAGGTTTCCACAACCAAACCGGCATTACGGCTAACAGTTGCAGATCCGGATGCGAAACCGCGTGTAAGGCCTGACCGGTGTAAGGGATGCCGCGCTCACGCAATGCGAGTGCCAGCGAAGTATCCGCAGATTCGTTAATGATTACGGGTCGGAATAAAGGGTCTTGTTCAATCAGTGCAGCTACTGCATTTGCGGCAGATAATTGTTCACCGAACTGCAGAATTTGGATAGAGCCGTCTTTTTGAAGCTCATTCCTTTTTTGCGGATGGTGTTTATTCAGCACCATATGCTTCAGCAAATGAATGTCTGATTGCTGATTAATTTCAGGTAGATGGTTGGGCTTATTCCTTGCATTTTCATCTTCCACTTTTATACCGGATTGTTTGAAAAGAGAAAATAGTTGTTGATAAAAGGGAGGAAGTAAATCGAAGGGTTCGTGCAGAACAATTTGTTCTAACGGTAAGGGGCGGTTGTTATTTATTAGTTGATATACCTGCTGATACCTGTCTGCAAATCCTGGTTCGAGTTGACTTTCCGTCTTTGCGAGGTCTGCCAGTCTTTTTGGTGTTGTTTTATCAGCCTTGAAATCCCATCCGCCTAATTTTAATTCATCACGCCAGGTAAGTAAGGTTGCAGCTGAGTCGAGGTGATTCGCCTCGAAAGACTTTTTATAAAAGCTGCTTTCTTTATTCTTTTGAAGGTGCTCGTGATATTGAAAAATACGTTGGATTGCATTCCTGTCTGCGTTATTAATACCCAGGTGCAGTTCGAGAAACTGTAATAATCCTGCAGGACCCAGATGTACCGCCCCTACAGCCACTCCCTTTTCCATAAAGATATTGTGGGGGTAGGAAGCTGAATCAAAGAGAGTGGAGAAGAAGATTTTCAATTTTTTCTAATTATGGTTTTTCCAGTGGTAGTAAAATTGCGTTCATGCAATGAAAATTTTTAAGTTAATGAATTTTCACTTGTCGAAAGAGATTTATTGATCTTTATCGCCTGATTTGCTCTGATTATAATATTCTTAGAATAGCAGGAGGAAATTATTTAAGGCAGCATAGAAATTTTTCTATTTCCCTACCCTAAATTAAATGAACTGTTTTCCGCCATGCGCTTTGGTACATTTATCTTATAAAATACACTCAATTTTTCTCAGATTTTTCAAGGAGAAAAGCAGACGCTAAATACTTAAACAATTCAAAATATTCTTCGTCATTAACAGTACCACCGTCTTTCGATGCAAGCTTCGTCAATAAGTGACCGATCAACGATTGGACAAACGATATACGACGGAGCATAGCTTCGGAAGCCTGTGCTCACACAATTAAGCGAATATGTTGGCGAATGAAAAAACTACGTGACGCATCGCAATCTTCCAGGCAAAATCTTAGATAGAGCTTCCTTACAGGATTCTGCTGATTCCTGGCCTAAAAAGCTCTGATACCTAAAAAAACGTGCAGATATTTGCTGGTTATTGCAAGAATTTCTGTAATTTTTTGCCGCAATTGAAACAAATGCTTAAGGGATATAGTCAAGCTTATAACTTTCAACACTTAAAACTTTACAGTAAAGTCTTATCTGCCGAACTCTCTCAGCACATCGATGCATTGGAAGAAGCCACCCAAAGAAACCTCGTGGAATTAGCATCAACTATTAAACTTCTAAAACTGCCATCTGTAGTTTTACTCCGGCTTTTTCAAAATAGCCTTCACACTTCAACAAAGGTTTTAACCGGGGCCGGCGCGTCCATTATTAATATCGCAAGAGCTTCCTTTTTCTCTTATCCGTTACCATATTTAGTCTTGGAAAGATTTGTGGGGATTCGAATAAATGTATCAGTGGAACATTGATGTCATTGTACTTTGATGACATAATCTCTAATATGTCACAGATCGGGGTGGGATTGAAATTTTAGATCCAAATGCGGCAGATAGTCAATCCACTTTGATCATTAACAATGCATCGAAGTTAAAAGGAGATTCCCCTGGAATGATTGCATTACTGCAGATTAAAAAAGTGATGCGAGAATTGTTACAGTCGGTGCTTTGTTTAACCATTGTTCTATAAATTCTACTGCACGGTAATTATTTAATTTAAAAAATTAAAATGCTTTTTATGAGAAAAATTCTCGGATACGCATTCCTTTCTTTAGGACTGCTATTGCTCTGCACGATGGGGTATAGTCAGCAAAAGATTGTCAGCGGAGTAGTTACTTCGGCAATCGATCAGGCTGCATTGTCAGGAGTGACGGTTTCTGTGAAGGGTACAAATGAAGGAACACTAACAGATGAAACCGGCAGGTTCTCGGTTTCCGCGCACAAAGGTCAAACGCTGCAATTTACTTCTGTAGGTTTCCAGGAAAGCGATGTTATTGTTGCTGATGAAACAACCATCAATATCAGGTTATCTACGCTGCAAAACACTTTATCTGATAACGTAGTAGTAGGATATGGCACCCAGAAAAAAGCGAATTTGACTGGTGCAGTTAGTGTTGTTGATGTAAATAAAACATTTGGAAGTAAACCGCTTACTGATCCGGCAAAAGCGCTTCAGGGCGTTGTACCGGTCTTAACCATATGATACGGCAATGGGGGATCAACAGCCGGTGCTACAATTAATATTCGTGGTATTGGTTCTGTTAACGGATCAAGCAGGCCTTTGATTTTAGTTGATAACCTGGAAACGGCAGATCTCTCTCTTCTGAATCCAGACGATATAGAAAGCATTTCTGTATTGAAAGATGCAGCCTCTACTTCTATCTACCGTGCCAGGTCTGCCTTTGGCG
>Ga0115848_100089_pt1 | contig 24425 bp, 28 predicted proteins | sample InSIn3gowninarea_FD_83862 | JGI IMG/M metagenome (GOLD analysis project Ga0115848, IMG submission 83862) | reverse complement strand
TCCATCGGTCTCGTTTAGTTCTCCACGACTGGTATAGGGCTATATATACCGCCTCTTCGCGGCTCTATGCTGCTGCTGTTGCTCTTCATTCTCTACTAAAACCAACGACTACACTAACACAACCTCTTGCAAATATGCGGGAGTGGTGGTGGTGGGAGCGCAAGGACGATGGCAGCTTGATCGACGGACATCGTTACGCTCTCAAGCTGAAGGCAGATGCCGTGCTTCCGAGGTGGGCGTTTGGTAGGATGGGAGAGCTGGAGGGACCGTACAACTTACCGCCGATACCGTTGAAGATGGAACAGGAGGTACGGTTCGAATATGTGGACAACCCTATTGGAAACGCGGAAATAGAAAGGCAGAACCGAAGGCGCTGGTTCGTCGATGCTGATTAATTCCGAACATTGCGCCCTTCTTGCCCAAGATGAATACCACCACCTGCAATGCTTCTACCCCCGAGATCCTGTCGCCATTGCCACTACCCATGACCTCCTGGACAGGCAAGTGCGATGCTTCTACCCTCAGGATGTCGATGCCACTCTTACCACCAGCGGTTAACACCCGTACGGGTTCGGCGTGATCTGAAACATCAAGCACTCAGTATACCAAATCCCACCCTGCTTTCCATCTTCACCACAGCAGTTGCACCTGTACAGTCGTCAGCGGGCTGGGTAAATACCAACAAGTGGTGGTGGACTTACTTGTTGATCGGCACCCAGAAGTTATACATGCAGGTATCGGCGGAGAGCACCTGTGTAGCACAGGACTCATTGGGCAAGGCGAGCATCTCCATGTAGACCTCCCCGGACCCGCCAACGACGTGTCTGTCAACTATTGTCAGCTCCAGAGTCGGACTTCAGAGCGCGAGCTCAGTGCTTACTGGGTATTGTAGATGCCTGGGAAGGTGCCGGGTACGCCATCCATGTTAAGATAGGCAGGGTTGTACGAGTTGCAGAAGTTGTTGATGGCTTGGGAGGCGATGTCCTGGTAAAGGTGTCAGCGGAGCACCCTGACATACGGGAGGAGGTGAACAAACATTGGTCATGCCGTTGCAGGTGTTGAAGCAGTAAGGGTTGTCGCTGGGGGTCTGGCGGCTCTGGATGCTGGAATTGTGTGCGGCGGCTGAGACGCTGGTGGCAGCAAGGCCGACCGTGAGAAGACCTAGAGTGTTGGACTGAAGCATGATGGCGGTGGCGGTACGTGTTGATGTGGACGATCCTTCTAGGTGATAATTGTCAGATGGTGGTGTTGATCTGAAGGTGCAGATATAGGAGAAGAGGAGGGAGTCCATTTACAAGTGAAGTGCTCAGACTAATGACTCTGAAGTGCGAATGACTTGTGTCATGAGGTGCAGACTCGTCATTAACTGCATGCTCAACATGTGAATACGGACATTCATCCGCACGTGCATCAGTGTCCAGGGACGTGTTTAAGGCTGGACTCGCAGGTGGTCAAGTGTACGTTTTCCTCGATTGCAACATCAACATCAAGCCTCTCATTCCGCCTAGGTGATACTCGAACCACTCAACATAAGAGAGACATCATCATTGCATGAATTGCAACATGGCTCATGGTCAGAATCAATGGACCAAGCTGAAGAAGCAAGCAGACACCGGAGAGCCGGCAGCCGTTCGAGCGTTCGAAGAGTTTAAGCAACGCAGGCGGGAGTCCGCTAGGAGGCGCAAAGCAGAATTGGATGAAGCTGCCGAACGTGCTGCTGCAGCTGCGAACAGGAAGGAGGCCGCGAGGAAATGCTACGAGAAAAGAATGGCCAGAGTGAGAGCTGGTGATCCCGAAGCTGTCGCTGCTTATCGCAGACACCTACAGCAGATCAAAGACTGGACTGCCAGGAAGAAGTCGGGAGACAAGGCCCATACTACGGCTGCCGATACCGATGAGGACTATGAAGACGACATCCCAATTGTGCGTACAGGAGGACCGAACCTCCGGCCTCGCGGCGGACCCGTCCACGACGAAGCGGAAGATCGCAATGAGAGTCTCAGTTCTAAGACGCTTGAGCATTCAACCCAGAGCATCGACCAGCCTTCTCTGAACCGGGATGCGAATGGTAGTCCCACACGGCCTAAGGACCCGCCAAGGAAGTCAGTACAGCGAAGCATAGAAGCAGCACTCGTACCGCCGAAGAGCGGCAAGCGCACTAAAGTCCAGCTGCCATTCGACGACCCAGACATCATCTACGAGCATATTGCTAAGCCTAAACGGCCCCGAAAAAATGACGCTTCGACGGATGTGATGCAAAGCAACATTGACATCCAAGACAATGAGCGTCTGGAAATTGCCACCGTAGAGGCAGACTTCCCAGCTCCGCAACCAAAGGATAGCACGGAGTTGGTCGACGGCACCCACGAGAACGTCAAAGTCACTCCCGTGGCTACCCAGCAACACGACAGCCGCATCAAGCAGCAGGACAATGTCCCACCAATCAAGCAAGAGAGCTCCGATATCATCTCGGTGGAGGATGAAATCGAAGAGATACCCAAGGCAGCGTTCCGTGTAAAGCATGTTGAAGACCTTGAGGAGCTGGAATTGCAATTGAAGCAGGCTGAAGCGGAGAAGCGTGCTGCGGAGCTACAGCTCAAGATTCACCGGGCCAAGAAGACTCGTACATGAGGGATCGGGTGACGTTTGAAGTGTTCTCTGGGTCACGGCGGCTCACAGATTGCGAATTTGTGATGAATGCTAGCAAATAACTATACGGTCAGAGGGAGGCTGCACTAATGATGATCTGAGGGGATTAGTATAGGGCTATGGAGAGGCAGTATGGTTTTCTTACTCTTTCTACACTCAGATATCCTTAATGCGGTCATGATCAAAGATGTTCCACCACACTCTATGCCTTCACCCCTTGTGCCGGCAGACCCAACTCAAGGTCCGGCACATCACCACCGTACCGACCTTGCAGATATGGCGTCGCTGGCCTCTTCATCTCATAGCCACTCTTCGCCTCACCATTCCTCTCCGTAGCCACAGCAGCTGCACCAAGGTCAAGGACCGACATTTCCATGCCCTCTTGCCCCTTCAAGTACGGCGTCTTCGGCACAGCCAAACCGACCTGCCTCGACAACGTCATCCGCCTCGGTAGTGGCACGGTCAACCCAGTGGTACTCTGTCTCCCGATGACGAACTCGCTGCCAAATCGGCTAGCTCGTACGGCGGAGTGATCAGTCACCGTGGACGGTGCTGTGGTCAGGATGAGCGGTCTCAGCTTCTGATCGATCTCAGCAATCTGCTTAGCTTCCCTCCGACGCCTCATGCAGCGAGTGATGTAGTAACACGCTGCAAGGCCGCCGAAGAAGGCGATGACCCCTGGAATGCCGATCGCGAGGGCGAGGTCGATCCCGTAGTTTGGGTCGATAGTTGTAGTGATGCCACCAGTGGACAGACCAGCTGTCGCCATGATATCTCGGAGTATTGAAGATCGCCTTCTCTTAACTGTCGCCGTCTAGATATGTGCATCGGGCTGGGCATTTGTGCTAAGACTGGCCTTTGTGGTTAGGCATGAAAAGGTGAAAGCGGGCAAAGGCAGCACATTGCATTGTACACTTTCAATCGAGACAAGAGACAAAGGACAGTATCGAGTCCCGCCAGGGCACAGCGGACCAATGCAAACCCGTACACGCCACCAATACGGTGGGGTTTCCGGTCTCACGAGCCTGGTCGGCCCACGGCAGGCAGTGGTCCGGTGTGTAGCAGCCAAATCTACACCGAGAAGTCATAACAAGCTCGACGACAGATCTCTTGCAAAGCGAGGTTCTTGGTGTACCTCCCGAGGCCCTTGCGGCGGTAGCACAAAGCGGCGAACACAACGTAGGGCATTCTTTACCTCAAAGTTGATGTTATTCAAGGCAAGCATACCTGTTCCTGATGTAGCCCTTGCTTAAGTACAAGCCTACGCCTTCTTCCCCAAACTAATCAAAGCAGTCATCTTCCCACTCCACCGTCCCCCATCATACTTCTCCTTCAAATACCTCAACAGCGCCGGCTCAATCTGCTCCGCAAACTTCCCACTCTCACTCTCAGGCCACAGCCTCTTGATCGCAATCTTCACCAACACGCCCGTAGCCTCCGCGAACTCCTCCGCCTCAACCTCAGGCGTAAACGCATACTCCTTCACCTCCACGCCCTTGAACCCCGCAGCCTCCAGCTTCGCCGGAATAGCTTCGGGATCGGACCATCCGCGTTGTGGGAACAGGTTGTCGAGAGATGGTAAGGGAGGTGCGTCCGGGATAAACTGCGCGACAGCGGGTTGTGCTACCTCAGACCACCAAGCGATAGACTTCCAGCTGGTGAACCCCGCTGTTCCGCCAGAGACAAGGACGCGGTACGCTTCCCGCAGCGCTTTAGCGTCATCGAGACAGAAGAAGATCCCCATATTACTAAACAAATGCGTAAACGTTTCATCCGGTAAAGGAATAGATTGCTGGTCGATAGTCATCACCTCGACATCCTTCCACCTTTCATCCTGACCAGCGGCCGGCTTAGCCTGCTTGTTGCGGACGAAGTCGAGCATTCTTTCGTCGTTGTCTGCTGCGATCATTTTGCTGAGTTTCATGGTGTCTGGGTGCTGTTTCGCTAGGTTGAAGACTTCGGTCATGAGGATACCGCCTCCGGTTGCATTGTCGAGGACTTTGATTTCGGTCCCTGATGTTACGATGCCGGAGAGGCGTAGCATCTCTGCTGCGGGCGGGCCTGTAACTTTTTCATTGGTGATGACTACTCGGGCGGCGGATGGTACTGTGCTCAATGCTTTAGGTGCCGTGGAAGCCATGATGGGAAGAGTGAAGCGCGTGGTTGTGTTAGTGTAGTCGTTGGTTTTAGTAGAGAATGAAGAGCAACAGCAGCAGCATAGAGCCGCGAAGAGGCGGTATATATAGCCCTATACCAGTCGTGGAGAACTAAACGAGACCGATGGACCGCCCGGCGGATCCTGTGTCAGCCACGATCCTGCGCCTACCTGCTTTGGCCGTAGGCTCGTCTCTTGCTACCGACCCTAACGAAGTTAAGGACGAGAGTTGACCATAATACATGAGCAGCATGAGCTACGATGCTCGGCCGACCAGGCTTATGGCATGTCATGGCACTGAACGCAGGACGAGAAGAGGAAGAAAGTGGGCTGCTGAGAGATGATGTTCGGGAATCCTTCGAAGCTCGGCCGAGACGGGCTTTATGCCGTCACGTGAATTTGCGTTCTGAAATTCTGCATATCCTCATAACCATCTATCATGGCCCCAAACGCCTCGCTAATACGACACAGACCTGCACAACACTCTCATGATATCGTCCCCCCTCTAGAACCTTTCCTTCATTCTGTTCGAGACCGTTCTGAGGTTACCGTAGACTTTTCCAGGCGGTGAGCCCAATATCAGGCTCACAACAGCCTCTCTTGCAACATGAATGTTCTTGAACCTTCCAAGAATATGCACCTTCTGATCCGCCAGTACAATCCTCGTCCGCGACGCATTCTCGATCGCGAACTTCGTCTTGCCGTCCTTGCCTGCTATACGTCCCACCGCTCTACTCAAGTGCTCGCCTGACAAGCTTTTCACGTCCTTGACCTCGAAGCTCTGGATGTACAGATCATCCAGCCTCAGCAATGCGATAGCGTCGTCGAGATCAAAACCCAGGCAGAAGGCTTGTATGAAATCTGCACCCTTCTGTATCGCACCAGTATCCGTTGTGTGCGCAGAAGTCCGCAGCTCGACGGCTTTCTTCGCGATATTCATCCTAACCTGAAGCTTGAGGTGTTCGACTAGTGGTGGGTAGATCTTGGGCCAGGAGTTTTTGAGAGGCGTCATGCGGTGGGGTGGGACGCGGACTTTGCGCTCTTCGGCTCTGTGGGCTGATCTAGAGACTGTTTCGGGAGCGAAGAGGGGTGTGCTGGTGTCTTCGCCGGCTTCCATTTCTATGTCGGCGTCTTGTTGTTGTTGTTGTTGTTGGTCAGAGGGTGGGTTTGTAGGGTCGGCTGAGGTTGGTTGAGAAGTAGTGATGAGAATGTCGGATTCGACTGCTGATTGGGGGGCATCGTGGATCGTTTCCTCGACCGCGAGGTCTTCCGGCGCTCGCTGGAGGGCGGTGGGTGCTGGCATGTCTGCGGTTGGCGGAAGTTGTTGGCGTAACAGAAGTTGTGTACGTTCGCGCCGCTGACCTTCAGTTGCAGTGTTTCTTGCAGCTTACTGCCTTGTGTCGTCCTTTTCACAACTCTCGACCAAGGTGTGTCCTGATCAGGTTCTCGCAAGATCATCTTTGGCTTGTGATTTTTGCCTCGAAATCTTGGCGTCGCTGGCGCCGGAAATAATGCCATTACTTCCGCACGCTTGACCAGTTCCAGCCTCGCAGGCCCAAGCGTCATCGATGGTTCATGATCTGGATTTCCTTTTACCCATCTTCACATGCGACACACTCGACCTCGTCCTTAACACTCTACGGAACCATTATAGACTGGCGAGGATGCCGTAAGATGAGTCGCTATGCTGTGGCAATAGGAGCGCGAGGATTATCACTACCACGACGGGCCGCGACAACGACGACCGTCTCTGCTACCAACCGTCTCCTCGTAGCAGCATTACCTACGATATCACGAGCCGTGGTACGGCGGCATCCTATAGCATTTGCTGCTCGCTGGAGTAGCAGCGCACATAGGCCTCAACATGGATTGCCGGAGATTACACCCTTCAGATGGACTGGACCGACGGCGCCAGTAGCGGCGCGATTGGGGTTGCAGGGAGGGCTACATAATGCTAGTGCTGGCTTGAGGTCAGCTCTACGGACAGAACAATCCGGCACTTGGCATGTTGGCTTCGCTCAGCGGAGGTATCAGAGCAATGCGCCAGGACCCCGAGACAATGCACCGCGAGGACATATGCGAAGAACAGCGGAGGAGACGAGCTCCAGCACAAAGGCTACACCCGAGCATGCACAGGATAGCGGACACCATCTATTGGATCGGCTACCGCATCTGCATAAGCCGACGAAACAAGAGCTGTTGAGCGCAGCCACAGGCTTTTGGCATAGACTGCACATACGCTTCAAGTGGTTCTCGATACGAAGCGTGCGTCCATACAACGGCGACGAGATCTTCGCCTTCTTGTCCTGGATCTTCTGGGGTCATGTGTTGTGGGTCGTCATCGGAACCACCACATTCGTATCCCTTGGTATCTGGGCGATCAACACGGTCTTCGCGCAGGAGACTTTAGCTGGTTGGGTTGGAAATTACCTTACAAAGTCTTCTGGCGTGCACATCGTATTCGAGAGTGCGATCGTACCAAAGTGGAACGACGGTGTAATCACCTTCAACAATGTCTTCGTGTCGCGAAGACCTGGACAGGGTAAGCGGCAGCGAGCAGTCAGCAAAGGCTCTTCTACTACTGCTGCGGCACGAGCAGCCAGTGTGATGTCCCAGGGCCGGGAAGTCGCGGCGACCGATCCGGAGAACGATGGCAACTATACTCAGTTCGACGTGACGATTCAAACCGTCAACGTCACCTTGTCCTTCGCCAAATGGTTCAACGGCAAAGGCCTCCTCCGTGACGTCGAAGTTCGCGGCGTCCGAGGCGTGCTAGACCGCACGTCCGTCCAGCCATCCGGTGGAGATGTGGATCCAAAAAGCTATCGCCACGAACACCATATAGGCGACTTCGAGATCGACGGGTTCAAAATGGAAGACGTGCTCCTCACTGTCTACCAACCAAACGACTTCCGGCCCTTCACAGTCAGTGTCTACAACTGCGAGCTGCCGCGGCTAAGAAAGCAATGGCTCTTCTACGACTTCATGTCCGCAAACAACATGTCCGGCTCCTTCGACGACAGTCTGTTCACCGTGCATCCGAGGCAAGTGCACGGCATCACCGGCGTACCCCTCGGCGCCGACGGCTCCGTCAACGACGCAGAGAACGCAGGCCAATGGAAAAAGCACAGCCGTCTCCGCATCGACGGTCTCAAAATTGACCACCTAAACCGCGGCGTCGAGGGGCCCTTTAGCTGGATCCAACAAGGCAACGTCGATATCGTCGCAGACGTCATGATCCCCAATGATGAAGATGGGAGTATAGCGAAAGTGATGTCTGATTTCTACGACCGGCTGGAAACAACTGTGACCAATGCCGCTCATCCTCCGGCTGCGAAAGCGCAGGCGGATAGTATTATCCGCAACGATCAGGCGGGAGACGAATACCACGCCGAGCAAGAAATCGCCGACGCGCCCACCCACTCACCACCCCATACGCAGCAGCAGCGAGAAGACGACAACAGATTCCTCGTCCTCGACCTCCGCATCCACCTCAACGACGTCCGCGCCTCCGTGCCGCTCTTCACCAAAGACTTATCTTACGTCAACACCGCCCTCACTCGCACAATAGTAGCTTACATCAACTCCCGTCGCGCTTTCATTCCTGTAAACTGCAGGGTAGTGAAACGGCAGTCAGAATTCGATGGGTCTTGGACGATCTTTGACAGCGGATTGTTGAGCGATATGAGTAGAGAGACGTACGAGGCTTTTGTGAGGGATATACATGATCAGCAGCAGCAGCGGAGGAGGATGAAGAAGGTGGGGTTGTGGGGGCTGCAGGTTTTGGGACAGGCGCTGTTTTTGGGGTTGGCGGGGCAGTTGGCTTGAGCAGGGTTTGTCTGTCAGCGCGAGCGAGTGGTTGTTTGAGCCGCTGGATGATGGGACTCAGCAAAGTGTGTATCTGTATGGGCATAGCGAGGCGTTCTGGGTCTGTAAATCACGGGAGCCATCGGGCTGTGGGAAGACAGCATAGTGCGGCTACGATGACCGTCCGTCTGTGGAAGGAATGGGTAGGCGTACATCAATGAATCGGGAAGCGGAACGGATGTCTGATACCGTTTCGCCACGCTATACGTAGTCTCCGCGTATCATGCAGAGACGAATTGTAGTTTGATAGTTGTACACAATGCTCCATCTCACTAGCTCATCGCCCTGCTCTCTACTGTTCTCTAGCACACTCGTCTTTGCGCTGTTTAGCTGTCCCCGTGGACATCACTGTGATGCTGTAACGTGGCAGGCTTTGCTTCGACGAGCCTAGTAGTACACATGCACCTCCCCTCCTCCCTTCCCCACACATCATGGCCGCCACCATTCCATCATCAACAAACCCTTTAGTCCTTCTTCAAATCATTGTACACCTCCTCAATCCCATCCTTCGTAATAATCATCATCTGCAGCCCATCACCGACCTCAATATGCCTCTCCACCGCACTCGTGAAAGCATCCCTCACCAACTCCTCCGCCGTCTGCCTCCCGATCGGCTCGGGAACCAATTGCTTCTTCTCCAACCCTTGCACTGAACCCGGCTCATACTGATTCTTCAGATTCACCTGATTATCCAGGAAAGGCATGATCAGACTCGCCGCCGCGCCAGCCGCGCGACAGAATTCGCGTTCGTATGAGCCGACGGGGTCGTAGGAGTAAAGAGCTCCTTTGCCTTCTTCATCCACACCCCCGAGTATGGCTTGTACGTAGTACGGGAAGAATCTCTTGTTATAGAGGATATGCGAGAGTCTCTGCGCACAAGCGCCCACAGAAATCTCCTTCCCATGCTGATACCGATACATCTTCACCACCGTATCCAACCTCTCCTGCAACGCCCTCCCATCCGCCGCGAACCCCACTACACTCAACACGATCTTACTCCCCTTGTGGTCTGGACCGGTTCCGCCGATTTTGAAGAGTTTGGGGGCGTAGCGGGTGAGGATGTTGTAGCCGGAGGTGAGACGGGTGTCGCCGGCGAGGATGGCGAAGCTGGCGCCGGCGATGCCGAGGGTGGAGCCGCCGTTGTCTGTGTAGGGGTAGAAGGAGTGTTGGGTTGGTTCGCCCGAGGCTGAGGAGTTGTTGAAGGAGAAGGTGGGTTGGTCGAAGGGGTGGTGGGCTAAGGCGGCCATGGTGGCCCTGGGGTGGTGGTGGTGGTGGTGGTGGTGTGCGGTTGGTTTGTGGGTGGGCTGTGCTGGATTGTTCGATGGGTGATGTGGTGTAAGTGCGGTTCGGAATTGTTTGTTGCTCAGATAAGGTTGATGAGGTGATGTGTGGATGTTGTTTCAGCGAAGGCGACGTGAGGCTCCAAACGAGTGACGCGAGCTTCAAGCTTCAAGCTTGGACGCACGGGCCACGCTTCGACAGAATACCACAATGCAGCATCGAAGCTTCTTCTCCCCACTGTTGGTACATCACTATTTGGATAATGAAACGCATGCTGACCCTATAGTTGAGGGTGAAGGTTACAAAGCTCCAAACTTGATGCCGTCGCCTCTGCCGGATTCAGAGCGTACCACGAAGTATGGGCCGACGCCACACCAGCACCCTACGATAGAGCGACAATTATGACAACGAGCACGTGAGGCACAAGAAAGCCATCCGGACGATGTAGCTCCCTTCGGACGTGGCAATCCTTTACTGCGGTTCCGCTGCACAGATGTCTGACACAACAGCCGGATATGGCTCCGTGTCAGCTTCGCCGCGGTCCCTTTCCTAGGTACTAGCAATAACCTAGACGTCACTTTGATGTCTATACAGTCAGCGGGCGACATTACTGCAGTATAAAATGTGCTTCCGCAATGCCTGGACCTCACACCAAAGCCTGACACGAGCTTGCGGCTTGCGCTCGAGATTGACGGTCCCACTTTCTCGCCTTCAGGTCTGCTGGGACAGATCTCACACCGTGTGCTTTCCAATGCAAAGCACCTATCGCTTGACTACGTGTCCTGGAAGCTGGTGACAGTATATGATCGACAACTGCTTTCACAATTCCGGGCGCTGTCTCTTCACGCCTACTAGGTGGCGAGCTGCTGTAGTCTAACAAGCGACACGTGAAAGACGAGGTGCCATTCACAGGCTAAGCTCAGCACGCAGACCGCTATTGCATTTAGTGATCAGCCGTCATGGTCCAGCGCGCCCGAGCACGTAGGCGTCTTACTGACTAGCTCGGACACTGGTTGACGCGTTGACGGCCCAGGTTTCCGACTGTGATAGGTTTTTCCAAGCGGAGCTGACAAAGGCTCCCGACACCTTATTACAACGCCGGACGACATGCGCGCATTGGGCAGATCCACACCGCTGTATGTGCATCCTCGTAGGGCACTGCAATGTTAAGCTAAAGCATAAGCATACACTAAAACATGCTTAACCTGCTGAGACTACGTACTCAAAGCCTCTTGCTAGCCATATCAAGTCATCAGCAGCGAGAAAGGGCATGCATCAGCCACGTACATTGCATGCTTGACTTGTATAAGCTGCGGCTTATGTGCAGCTATTCTGGGGAGGATCAGTCAGGCACAGCCCCACAACCATGGCTTGCGACAGCTGTGACGGCTCACACGAGTTTACCACGCCTCCCGCAGCAACAACACGGCAGCAACACAATGGTCCAGACTGTGTCATCGCATACGAACACCTCTCCTGGGAAGCAGTCGTACCTGCATAGTAATCGCACCACACATCAGCACTACAGAGTGTGCGAAGGTGTATAAGTAAAGCCTCTCCAACCACCACTCTATCCTTTCCTCTCCTCACACCACAACTACAACAACTACAACTACAACAACAAAACAAAACCCACCAACACACCTTTTCCCTACCTTTTATTTCCTTGTCTCCTTTGTATTCAGTCAATCACTTGATCGGACTTCGAGAACGAACGTAATCATAATGTACAGCACAATCGCTTCCGCCGCCCTCCTGGGCCTTTCCGGCATGGCCGCCGCCGCTCCGTACAATTACGGCTCCTCCTCGTCTACCGTCTCGAGCGCCGCTTCCATGAGCACTGGTTCCAGCTACGGCTCCTCGTCGAACAGCAGTGACTTCAAGTTTCCGCTCAGCAATGGTCAGCTCCACAATCCAACCTCCCTATCTTGATTACATGCTAAACACGCCTCAGGCTTCCCAAACATCACGGACCCCTCCTCCGAGCTCACCGACCTCGAGCAGCAAGCCCACGGCACCCTTCCCCAAAAGCAGGACGGCACTCCGCCGCCACCACCACCAATGCCTCACCCTGACTCCCTCGTCTCCCTCGGCTTCATCGCTTTCAACGAGTTATTCGAGGTGGCCTTCTTCACTGAGCTCGTGCAGAACATCACCGACAAAGTCCCCGGGTACCAATACTCCGATATTCCTAACCGCGACCAAGTCCTCGCCGCGCTCAAAGTCGTCGTCGCACAAGAAGAACTCCACGAGCTCAACGCCAATGGCGCTTTCACCCACTTTACGGGTAACACCATCACGCCTTGCAAGTACGTTTTCCCTGTCTCGAATTTCACGGAAGCTATTGGTTTGGCGTCGACATTCACCGACGTCGTCCTATCCACACTACCGGATATCCAGACCATCTTCGCCGAGAACGGTGATAACGGTTTAATCCGCGGTGTCGGCAGCGTGATTGGACAGGAAGGCGAGCAAGATGGTTTCTACCGCAATATCCTCGGCAAAGTCCCCTCCGCGCTTCCCTTCCTGACGGCTGGAGCGAGGGATTTTGCCTTCAACGCTATTAACCAGAACTTCGTTGTTCCGGGTTCGTGCGACGCCAGCATCGACCTCCTCACGAAGCCGGAGCAGGGGACTGGGCTGCAGTTCTTCGATATCCTTAAGGCCGAGACGGACCCCAGCCTCATTACTTCGGACGAAGACACCACGCTGGACTTCTCCTTCTCGACAACGACCTCGGCGGTCCACGCCCAGAGCTTCGTCGTGGAGACAAGTGGGACGCAGTACCTGACCTACATCAACCAGCAAAACGTTCCCTTCTCTTTCCCGCTGGGTCCACTGAAGGCCGGTCACGACAAGACGACGTTCTCTGCTACGTTCCCGGGGAAGACTAATGAGATGAATGGGCTCACGTTTGCGGCTATTACGAATGGGAAGGACTTTGCGAGTGCGGATGAGGTGGCTGCTGCGACGGTTTTTGGACCGGCGTTGATTGAGGTCAATTAGGTGCTTCAGCATCGGGTGCGGGGGGTGGGTGGGGGGTGATAAGTGATGATAGACACGACTGGGTGGACATAGATGAATGGGCCGGCGTTTTCTTCAGGGTTGCTTGACTGGCGAGCATGGCGGACTCGATGAACGGAAGGGTCCGTACAATGACTTGTGGGTGGGGGGAAGTTGACACTGTACATTTGCGTTGCTTCTTTGCTTCTTTGCGACTGACGCTCTTTACGGGATAGGATAGACTTTTTTGAAAATATACTTGCCTTTGGTGAGGCATCTCGCTCTTCGGTTCTTTTCCTATTCACGCGTTGGCCGTCGGCGCCACTTCTACGATGATGGCAACTCCATTGGTCTACTGATGCTGATGCAGATGCGATTCAGGACTACGAGCTCACTTTAACTGTTCCGGCCGCCTAACATCGACACTTCCTCGAGCAGTCACGGGTGACGGCCGGAAGCAGGCAGACATGCACATGATAAGACGTCATCGACAAATGCTCTACTACTCCTTAAAGTCACTTGCCTCCATGACTGATTCTACAAGACGGACAACAACACCGACATCACGGCCTCGACCTCGAGCTCACCACCCTTTGACCATGCCTCGACTCAAATGGCGCTCGATACTTTCTCGTCTGCGGGGCCTTCGCACAAGGCAGAAGCACGAAGCTCCGCCGTCACCAGTAGTCGCTCATCAGATAGCATCAAGAAGTCCGAATCAAGAGTACGAGATCTCAGCTATCGAAGTCAAAGACGCCATCCCTTCACCACCGCGTCTCCTTACACTACCCTCGGGACTCCGTAACCTGATCAATACCCACGCTCTTCCAACCTCGACACAAGAATTCCGCTTCAACTTTGGCATCTACCAACCTGTCCCCGTCCTCCTACGAATATGTCAACAGATCCGCTGCGAAGCCATCGGGCTCTATTACAACAGCCTGCCCTTCGAGTTCCTGTTTCATCATAACTGCCTCCGCCAGTTTGCTGGTTTCCTGCGCAGCCTCTCGTCTCAAGCGCGCAATGCCCTAGCCGCCAATGCTGAGGTGAATGTAAGGATCTTCGTGGATACCTACCATCCGCGCTTCGCCGAAATCGAGAATTCACTTGGATGTCTGGCGCACTGCCAAGCTGAAACTGGGTGGTCTGTTTCCATGGAGCATTTTGAGGACAAGAGGAAGGGGGTTGGGTTCTTGGTTGATATGAGGTGGGCTAGGGTTCTGGCTAGGCATCGCATTCATGGGGGCTTGGTTGTTCCTGGGTGGGGTGAGCAGGGTGGTGGAAGTGATGGGGGCTAGGGATGTTGTGGAGGATGAGAAGGAGAAGCAGTGGAGGGAGGGAGTGGCGTTGCTTTGTGGGGAGGTCAAGGGGGTGATGGAGATGGTTGCTGATATTTTGGAGGGTTGAGGCAGCGAGTTGGCTGTGAGTGGCTTGACACGGAGAGCATTCAGATCGCCACCGTCGCTGCCAGTACACAGTGAAAAGACTGGCAATTGTACCTCGACAGTACGAACTCAATACTCTTGAGGCTCAATTCGACTCACATGTCAGCAGGCTTATTACATGTGTCGTCATGTACCATTCCATGATTCACCCTGCCATCCTTGACTTGACCTGTGCATGAATCAGATTCATTCAGGGTGTGACCATTGCAATCAGCTCACAACTCCAATGCTCTCTGGGCAAGGGTCATCTGTCTATCTCCAGTCTTCTCACAACACAAGACAAGGTCTTGCACTCACCGAGAACCAGCATGGCTGAGAACACCATCGACGGCTTGCAAAGGCATGTTTGGGAGAGCAAGAACGTAACATCCGCCATCATGTGCACCTCTGGAAACACATCACTCCAACGCACTACTTGGCAGAGCAACAAGATTACGCCCTCCACTGCCGATCATACTACCGACATGCTACCTACAGCGCATATTCCTGGTCCTTGGCCGATCGACAGCCTCACCTCCCTCCCACCCGAGCTCCGCAACACGATCTACAGCTACGTCCTACCAACAAAGGTCCAAGTATTCGGCTCTCAACCCGGCCGGTGGGAAATCCGTTTTCTCGACAGTGAAACCTTTGCCTTTCGCCGCCATCGCACACCACCTGTACCACCTCTGTTAGAAGTCAACAGCCAAGTACGTAGGGGGGCAACAGGCCTTTTCTACTCCAGCACCACCTCCAAGCTATACACCAGCTGGCGACAAGATGCTCATCTGCTGCAGTGGCTGCGTACCCTCTCACCTGCCGCCCGAAACGCACTGAGCAGGAACCCAAGTATCCATCTCTCTGTCAGGACTATCTTCCAGGAAGGGACCAATACCCTTGAGGACGAGATTGCCAATTGTAAACGCGTAACGTACGATCCTGCATGGTACCTCTACTCCAACTCCAGCGCGGAAGCAGCCAAACATCCCGGCTACTTGATCGATATGGACGCAGCAGGAAGGATACTTTGTGTCGTTGAGGAAGGTCGATCTCATGGGGTCAGGCTTCTGCCGTCAGCCCAAGCGCAGCCTTACGGGCTCATCAAGTGGACTGAGCGAAAAAGTACGGACAGGCAGGAGATATCAACAAAGGCGGCGATGTTAGAAGACGTGGTTATTGTGGTGAGGAATTCGGTGGCTGAACTCGAGGCAGATGATGGAGAGCGCTAGTATGGGTACTGGGAAGAATCGGGGAAGAGGTTATTGGCATCTGCGGCTGTCTTCAGTCGCAGGCCCTGTTACCGGGGTGTAGAGCAGTTGATACTCTGCAATATCTAGCGCAGGCAGATGTCTAGGGACGGAGCGTAGATCATATGTTACCGGCCTGATGGTACGCTCTAGCGAACTTTGCAACGCATCAGCGTCTCTTTCTACCATCAATGCTGCAATCTGTACCATGGGAAGTCGACAAGGCCATGCGATCTACGCAAAAGGCCCAGGTTGACAGGTACCCTGCTCTATCCGTGCATGCTGTCGCCCTATGTCTATTGCTTACCACCCATAGCCAGATCCCTCCCTCGATGAAACCCCTCCATCTCCGCCCTCTGCTCCTTCCAGATAGCCTTCAGAAACGGATCATGACCGGGGTCGCCATCCCAGTACTTCGCATGAAAGCTTCGCGCACCACCTGTAACAACAACACATTAGCCCTTAGCCCCTGAACCCTTCCCTTTACCCCTCCCCCAAAAACGAAACTCGCAGAAAAACTCACCTCTCCAATCCCTCACACTAGGCCAATTAGCATTCCACCCATACCACAGCGGCTTCCACGGCATATTCCCCTCCCTTCTATGCGCATAATTCAACAAATTCTGCTCCGGGAACCCGGGGTCAAACCTCCCCTCCAACGCCAACAAACTCATATAATACTTAAACAACACTTTACTCGGCGCGAAAACAAAGAAGCCGCAGTTTAAGTAACTCAGATCGGTGACGGGGGGCCAGGGGTGCTCGTAGCCCCAGAAGGGGCCGCCGGAGGGGTCGATGCCTAGGTCGCCGTGGGAGGCGAACATGTATGTTCTTGGCAACACCTCTTCGTCTTTTTTGGTTTCGTCGGGGTTTGCTAATGTCGCCTGCGTCAATGTTGCTTCGTCGTAGAACACCCCGTCTAACGTGCCGGTGACGAGGGTGTCGGCGTCGATGAAGAGAATTTTGTGGTATTGGGTCATTTCGAAGAGGCGGAGTTTGGCTAGGACGTCGCGCCAGCGGTCTAAGAGGAGAGAAAGAGGTGTTAGTAAGTACATAGTCCTCGACTCCACGCGCTTTCCTTGCTTGCTTGCTTGCTTGCTTGCTTGCTTGCTTGCTTGCTTGCTTGCTTGCGAATACGGAGAGGTCCCGCACAGGCTTCATATCCTCCATTCCACTCCACTCCACTCCACTTCACCTCAACAAAGTAGCTGTGCATAACATACCAATATTAGGTGTAACCCACCACGCCTCCAACTTCTCCACCACCACCACCGTCGCTCCATCCTTCTTCAACCTCTCACGTTTCCGTTTCGAGACGTCCTTCGTACAGAGGACCAAAAAGGGTATACTCTGGTTCGTCCCCGCAGTCTTCGAATGCAGGAGTTGGTAAGCCAGTACACGCGTGCCTAGGAAATACCCATCCTCATTATCTTTCTCCTCGCTCCCTTCATCTTCATCTCCATCCTTGTTGGGGTGCTCGATATCGGCTGCTAGGAACGTTGCGTACGCTAATTTTGGGGATGAGTGATCCTTGCTTGGCCTGTGGTTCTTGCTGGTGCTGGGCCGATGGAGGGAGGGGAGCCAGGAACTAGGGTTCCGATTGTGGTGGTGGGAGGAGGTTTTGAGGGAGAGGGTGATGGAGGCGGAGGCGAGGAAGAGGGTTATGCAAAGGGCTATCACGCGGGGGTTGGGTGTCATTGTTTGGGGCATTGTGCGGAAAGGAAATCTGAGTATGGGAAAAGTAGGCGAGCGGATGGAGTTGTAGATGGTGCGGAGCATTCCAGTTTGGTTACGCGAAGCAAGGTTTTCTGGTTACGCGGTCGAAGGAGATAAGACAGATACTCGCACTTGCCTTGGCATATTGCAATGCTCATATCTTTCGCTGTCCTCGCGAATCTCTAGAGGTTCGCCACTATGCTTTCGGTTGTCGGTTGTTCGAAGCGGTGTGTCCGTGGTAGGCGTTCACAATACCACCGGATGCTCGGGAACTCGCACTCAACACGCGTTCGGCCAGTGTTCATGATCGCGCGCGGAGTCGTCTCGCCGGTATTGTGTTCACACAGGACATTGGCGCGCCTCAGGCTCACAAGTGAATGTTGGTGAGTGAGTGTGCCCGTCGCTTGGCCTCGGCGCCTTCTTCCTTCCACTCTTGGCCACCAACTCCTCATTCCAGTTTTCGGCAAACATATCTCCTCGACAGCCCATTGAACACGACAGCAATAGCACAAGCCCAGAAGATCCTACCACCGCATCCGTAAACGCCCACGCTGTTCACCATTCACTGCAGCAACGTTGGTTCGCCGTCGGAAAATAAAATCATTGCCCCGATTTAGCGTGCCGCCGGCGCCACCAACCTTAGCTAAGCGGCGACGTGGCACATCATTGGTCGCACGAACTTCAACGTCGGCGCTTGGGCGGACGGCTCACAAGGCACGATGCCGATGCACGACTACCCAAACCCTCTGGACTCTGCCCTGCCTCGTACATATTCAGGCAGAGGCGGTGGTAGCGATACCATGCCGACACGCGACGACGAGCCCCGGAGGCGGAGAAGAAAGGACTACGACGATAGGGACAGGGAAAGGGAACGTGACCGCGATTCCACGACGAGCTCGAGGGACAAAGACAAACATCGTGGGAGTGCGCACAAGTCGAGTTCTACTACTAAGCTGTCTTCCTCTTCTTCGCATACTAAGCACAGGCCGGGGAGTAGGGAGAGGGAGAGAGCGGATAGAGATACCCCGCGGTCTACTGTGTCGTCGAGCAAGAAGAAGGTTGACATCAAACTTCCCGGCATGGAGCGGACATCTTCGGCAGCAAGCGGTCTGGGGAGCGAAGTGAGACCTAGGACTTCATATCCTACGTTCAGCAAGGCACATAGTAGGGAGGCGGTGGGTAGTATGGAGGATGTGCGGAAGCCTTACACACCTGCTGCGACGGAGATGAGTGCGGATGCGAAGAGGTGGAACTCGACGCCTGCGAAGCCTCCGCCGCCGACCAACACACCGCCTAGTCCACCATTGACGGCTGACAATCCTGACATAAGGCGGAGCGGGAGCGGAAGTAGTATACGTAGAAGTCCCGATGAGGCTTCCAAGGGTGATACGACGGGGAGTGAAGGGAGGAGGAGTATGGATTCTACGCCGAGAGGACATGGTATGAAGAATGCCAAGTCCGGCTCTAGTCTGAGAAGAGAAGCGGTGTACTCTCACTCAGAGATGTCGAGTATGCCTGGTGCTTTCCCTGAGGATGAGAGGAGGACGACGCCTAGCAGTGGGTACCGCCGGACGGTCTCTACGGGGTCACAGCCTGCTTCGGTGTTGACGCAGAACACGGAGTCCACGATCGACTCGGATGCTACGTCTATTGCGCCTGATCGTAAAGGCGCACGATCAACCCGCCCAGCATACGTACAAGATCACTCACCACCGTCAGTCACTGACTCTCAGCCCAAAACGCCAACGCAAGATTACAATAACATCCCACCGCCACCCACAAAGACACCCATCATCGACATCGGCGCACAATACCGCCAACCAACTAAAACACCCATCATCGATGTCGGCGGCCCTTCCCTCGGCTCGCCGCAATCCTTCGGTATGACGCCAATGGGCATGCCGCCTCCACCTCCACCACCACCCCCGCCACCTCCGCCGATGGCAACAGGCAAAGACCCACCTCGCGTCGACTACCTCCTCAAAAACGGCGGTCTGCCCGTCTCGGTACCGAAGCGTTTAGTGCACACCGGACCCTCAGTTCAACAATACAATATGTACCAATCCCCCGCCCTCCTGCAACAACCTCCTCTGGAAGAATACGGCAAGATCTTCTCCTCCATTCACAAGCGTCTGGATGACTACCTACAAGTCCTACGCACCAATGGCTCCTTAGCGGTCGCTACGGGCTATAAATCCGTCGCACGACGACTACTGGACAAACTCTCCCAGGTCTTCGCTCGAGATATCTCGAGCCAGAGATGCGACTGCGTTATCTGCGCCACCTCCCCACAAGTCCCATTATCCGACGAAGAAGACTCAGGCATCTCGTGGGGCGAAATCCTGGAATTCGTGTCGGGACGGAGGGAGTTGCCGCAATGGCCTCCCTTCCAACTCCAACCTGCTGAAGATGGGCTTGGTATCACGACTGGTGCTACGCAGACACCGATGCAGAAACTCGACATTGATGTTCCTGAAGAGTACAGGGAACACTACATCCGCCAAAACCAGAAGACGAAGCGCGCAGTGCAGTCCTGGTTATCCCAACAACCCGAATTCGGCGCCGTCGCAGCACCGGAGGAAGCAGATGAAGATACGCTAATGTTCGCCATGATGACCCGGCTCGACTTACCCCAACGAAATTACTTCATTGCCCTCATGCATGGACAGCAGAGTGTAGAGCTGGGAAGCAGAGCCCCGACGCCCGCAGAACGTCCCGCCACGTCCTCCGACGCCTTGAAACGTGCGCGGAAAGCACTGCAACGACTATACCGCCTCGACAAAAGTCCAAGGGATTGTGAGAGTGCGATGTATCTCCTCAATAACCCACAATTGCATGGTATGCTCGCCACACTGGCGGAGGTCAACGAAGCGGAGTGGGAAATCCTCACCTCGGGCCGTTTCGATGGCTTCCTCTGGTCTGGCGCCGAAGCGCCCTTCCCGCCCTCAGCCTCACAGTGGGGGAGTCCCATAGCTTCTCGAGCACCCTCCCGCGGCGTCAACGCTACACCGTTCTCACAGCGAAGCACCACGCCTTTCTCCGGTATGTCCGGCTTCCAAGGCGCCCCCTCCCGCGGCCCAACACCGCTACGCAATATGATGTCGCCCGACAACGCTGGTGGACAGCCCGCCGCGCCACAGCAACCAATGTTCCCCTCCCGCGGCCCCACACCCGCACTAAACGGCAACGCCATCATCCCCCCCGCCCCCGTCCAAATGGACGAAGAAACCGAAATCGCCGTCCTCGCCGAAGTGGAAAGAAACCTCTTCAACGACATGGAGCGCTTCGAAGACGCCTTCGAAGTCCTGCACTCCCGCGCCGAACTAGTCCGCCAACTGCTCCGTGAACGCAGCACTGGCTTAGCCATGCAAGCCCAGATGAGGAGGGGCAGTGGGGCGGATGGGGATATTTTCGTGAGGTTGGATACGCCGGCGAGTGGGGTTACGAATTTCGAGGATGAGGATGATGATGGGTTGGGGGATACGGCGTCACTGGCGCCGGATGATAGTGCGAGTCAGATTAGTGTTAATAGGCGGCATCGGCATAAGGAGAGGAGGGAGAGGAGGACGCCGGCGCCGGTGCAGGAGGAGGATGAGAGTGCTTTTGAGGAGGAGACGAGGAGGCATGTTGGTGGTGGGGGTGGGGGTGGGGGGAGGAGGTCCAAGTATTAGCCTCCTCGGCACGAGCGAGATGGGAGGATGTGGATGTGCGTGATGGTGGATGGGCGTGATGGGAGGTGGGGTTATAGCAAGCAAGCACACAGTGACGCTTTATGGGGAACGAGAACATGTGAATATGTGGTATGAGATATGAGTCTATGTTGCATACCTTAGCGATTCAATGAAGTAGCCGAGTGATTGCACGAGCTGGAAGGACATTACGACACCACGTGCTGTCTGGCGAGTGACATAGATCGGACCGACCCAAGGATGTATTGGGTTGTATATTTCTGCTACCTCTCACTGTGCTCGAGACGGCATAGGAAAAGTGCTTTCTGGAGAGTGACATAGATCGAACCCCAAGGATGTATTGACAGTATCTTACCGCTGTCTCTCCTGTTCTCGACACCGCGTAGGAACAAGTGTCTTTGGCGGTTTGATGTTTCATGCCGCTGATCATCCTAGAAAGTTAGACCGCCTCTCTCCTTTAGTGGATGTAGCAGACCACTCATCAGTACCCGCAGATCTTCACCCCCGACCATCCACCTAGGCCGTGGAAGGGCTGTACTTTCACCAGTCCGGAGACCCAACGGTGCTGGCTGCATCCCACCCGCCACCGCAGTAGCCACCGTGGGAGCCCATGACAGCTGGACCGTTGATGCCGAACGCACTCGAAACAGGAGAACCGCGATACTTCAAGGATGGACGACCGCAGCCGTTGTCCTTGACGATCGGCACCACGCGAGCAGCTCTCGGCACGGAACGCACTGGATGTACGTTGACGACGGTGCCGTCCACTATGCCAAGCTAGTAGGCCGTTAGCCTTTACTAGCATTGCCATGGGGCTTCTCAACTCACCTTCTTGAGCGGCTCGTAATAGTCGTCCGACAGGGCGTCCGACAGGGCGGTCATCTCGTTACCCTTGCTCGTGGAGTAGTACACAGGGATCGAGGGTTCAGCGACCTCTAGATACTTCGCTGCAGCCACATCGAAGTTGTACGAGGATAAGACTTTGATCTTGGTCTCGTTCAGCATTGCGTCGCGGAATGTGATGCTGATCTCATTCGCCGCTTCGACTTGGACGATAGAGCCGCTTGTAATGCCGAGCTAACTCGGAACGTCAGTCAAGACTGCAGGCGCTCAAGAGTATTCGGCAGTTCTGACCTGTACCAGCGAACAGCTGTCATCTAGGCTAATATTCCAACCGCGGAACGTGAAGGTCAGGTCCATGTCGTACAGTCCCATTGATTGGCGATACGACTCGATAAGACTGTGTACACTGGCAGTGCTTTCGATCCCGATCGAGCTATTTCCTAGCACCGAGCTATGAACAGACAGACAGATGTCGCGGATGGGCTCGATATGTTTCGGCGTAGCGAGGATCATGCAGCCTTCATGGATGCCGACCTAGGAGAGCGCGTCAGCTACGAAACGCCCAAGCAAGCGCCCCTCGCCCCCCGACTCACCTGTGGCAGCGTGCGGTCGAACCAGGCAGTCTGGATCTCTGCCCCATGCTCGAGCCTGAAGATGAGAGAGGATACCAAAATGCCCCTACGCTCCTTGTAGATATTGGCGAGCTTCGCGAACGTCTCGTAAGCCGGCGCGCAGAAGACTTCCTCCTTGTTCATCAGATCGCGAATCACGAAGTTGATATCGTAGTCGTCGCTTAACTGACCCCACCCATCGATCTGCGAAACATTTGGATTGGAGACAAACCCATTCGGAGCGAGCTCTGGGCTCATTGAGCGGTGGCTTCGACTGGCAGGCTTGGCTGATGGCTTCATGGGGGTATCTGCCGGGTTGCTGTGCGAGAAGATCGTCATCGGTGGACTGGGAGGTGGACTGCTGAGCCAGGATATTGGGCTTGCGCATGACTGGTTCCGACCCTTTAGGTTGTAGGCTGGGCTCGGTGGAGTGGTTACCGGCGCAGTAAAGGAGAGGGAAGCCGGAGCAGCTTTCGGGATGATACTGTACGGCACCGCGCTCACCGCTGAGATGACATTGCAGGCGATGTCATGGACAAGGCGGTATGGGGTCGCTGTGTTGAAGCCGAAATCTTGGAGGACGTGCTCAAATTCCTCGCAGTTCTGTATGGCGTTCACTGTCTCCAGTGGGAGGTTGACGGTGACGACGATCGACATTATGTCTTTGATCTGCTGGTCGTTGCAGGGATATTGGCGAAGCTGTGGTAATGAACTGACGTTCGTCTGTAAGTATGGGAGGTTGTGTCTGTGAGTGTTTTGTTTAGCAAGGCTGTTGGTTCAAGTGTGGATATCGGGAATTAGGTCGTTTGAAGTGTATAGCGTCAAAGACATGGTCAAAGAGATATGGACATCGTTTAAGTAGACACAACAGAGGCACAAGCGCATGTGCGAATCAGACTATAACATTCACATGTTACAGCATTGGACCCACTGAAGGCAATCCAGCACACTGAACTTTTAAAGTGAAGCAACCAAGTTGCCGCTGCATTCAAGCGATAGTTCATGCAAAGCTACCACGTCCTGCTGTCCGCATGCCAGATTCCATCACGCAAGTCGGTTTATGGCGCAAGTCCAGTGTCACCAACCCAGTCCTATCTTCTAAGCTAAGAGCCGCGAAGCGTGATGACCATGTGACTGATCGCGCCATACTCAAGGCCAAGCTGTCTCATTGTCAGCAAAGTAGATCACATCCTAAGGATGACGCATAATGCAAACTGACCTGCTCGACGGTGCTGTGAGCCCCCGACCGAGCCTGCAACAGCTCATCTCCATGTGCCTCACCATCGAATATGACGACCTTGTTGTAGATGAGACGAATGATGTCCGGTGGGATGCCATCTTGGTTCTGGATCATAGTCGCAAGCTCCCACATCGTCGTCTTGTGCATCGCCATGAGGTTGGTCGACTTCCCAGTGAGTGTCTGAACGACCAGCTTGACCCTGCCGTCGCCTTTGATACGAAGCGAGCCGCCATAAGCCGAGCGGCTCGTAGTATGCGAGCTTGGTACTGGGGCGGTCCTCGTTGCCGTCAAACGAGCTGGTTGCAGGCGAGTACGCGGGTGTGGTGGTTCGAGTGGTGGAACCAGCACCTTTTGGTGCCAGCTCGTAGGGCAGGCACTTCACCGCATCGATGACTGCGCGTGTGGTCTTGGCGGTAACGTCGGCTACGGCATTGATGCTGTTGTCGACATTCGTCGCGCTCTGGATAGCTATCACTGTCTCAAGGGGCACTGCGATTGTGACGTTGACCGACATCTTTCGTTGCGATGCTTGCTTTATCGTCTGCGGAAGGCGTTAGTTAGTTGATGACAAGACGGCTCAAGACCATGCGACTCACAGCCCGGGATATTGTCTTGTCCATGTCGCAAGGGAAAGATGAAGAGTTCAGACACTCACTGGGAAGTCGACCAACCTCATGGCGATGCACAAGACGACGATGTG